>QDKV01005266.1_pt1 | contig 41578 bp, 52 predicted proteins | sample 1861101 | NCBI WGS metagenome assembly QDKV01 (sample SAMN04275158, study PRJNA302643) | Fungus metagenome, whole genome shotgun sequencing project. | isolation source: fruitbody | host: Mallocybe terrigena | place: Sweden | collected 2013
TTATCAGCACATGCAACACTGCCACCAGGTTGTCGGAGCTACAACTACAAAACAGGTTTTCCAAAATTTACTGATGAGGTAGTTTTAGAACGGCGTTGTGCAGTGGAAAATACAGCACGCACACTTCAAGGGTCCGGGTGCAAACATAAGTCCTTCAATGACCGTTTCCATATTACGCCTTAAACCCTATCATTTACTATGAGTTCTACCTCCTATGTATGAACGAATCCTGGAACGTACAGGATCGCTCCCTCGAAATTCAAGTGGCAAACATGAAATTATTTTCTCCAGCGAGAGCTTAATTGTAGAGATTATGAAAAAGGATTGAAGCAGAAAACGGGTCAATGACTTACACTCCGCTCTTTCTTTTCCTTTGCAGACAGCTTAGCCTTGGGAACCTTCTTCTTTGACACAGTACCAGATCTGTTCGAAGAAGAACCTGTAGCGGTCGTTACGTTCGCAGTATACGTTGTATCTCCATCTGTCAATGTCGTTTTATCTACAACTGAGTTGGGGATTTCGGAATTGGAAGAAGCAGCGATAACAGCGGCAATCTCTTGCTCGTGCGCTTTAGAGGCGTTCTTGGTTTTCAAGGCCTCCATTGTAGAGATCGCGTCTTGTTCTATAGTAGAGGTCATCATCAGCGTATAAAATTTAGAGACTCTAAAAAGGCCAATACCAGCACGATTTTTTGCCATAGAAAAGGAAAGGTTCGTCGGAGCCTACGCAACGAAATCGATGAAGCGGTGCTTACAGCCTGCCTTGGTGAGAAGACAGCAACACACCTGCATCCAGTCTGTAGTCAAAGCATTCATATTCATAACATACAGCCAACTCGCAAAGCTCTCATTGAATGTTGCAAGCGACTCGCTGAGGTTCTTCATCGCCTCTACATTCGTCTGCAGTGCTTCGGTCTCGTCTAAAAATTCGGCCATAGCTGGCTCGAGAAATCCAAGACCATGTGGCGCGTCGGGGTATGCTCCTGAGCGCGAAAGGCGGAAGAGGGAGCCTTGGGACACACGGCGGAGAGGCGTGCGATGTGGCGTTTGTGTTGGCGGCATTCTTCAAGGAAGTGATTGCCTGACACGCGATGATGACACCATTGCTGTTGCGGTGCAGTCATCGTTAACTGTGTACTTTACCCAACCTTGGCGCTCAGTGCTCAGCATCTGGTACATTGTCTGCTACGGTTTATTCAGCTAGGACGAAAGCTTTCCATCAGTTGAACCCTGATCTCAACCCCTTGCAGGTATCACCCATCTGCATTTAAATCAGAGTAGGCCAAGACGAGTGGTAAGAAAGAAAATTACAGGAGAGAGTACGGCACCAGGGCGGGATGGTGACACGCTGCCGCTATGCCAGTGAAATGATTGTTCCACACAACCCCTCTGCCCTTCGGCAGTGGTAGGGGGAGAAGGTCTGTAGATTTATGCCACATTGCAAGCCTTCCGGAAAGATCTTCCATGTACAAAGTTCCTCGACGTTTACAAGCTATTATGGATGTGAATAACCTTATATAAGTAAAGTCCAGAGTCTCTGTTCAATATTTTCTATACATCGGCAGGGGGAAAGACAGAGGTTTCGAAATGCATAACCCAGGCACAAACTTTGGAAGGAAAGGGCCTGAACATGACAAAATTAATATGACAAAAGGAAACCTGAAGGAAGAGTATTACAAGTTTGCGTCAAAAGCCTGACTTATAATGGAGCACATGCAAACGAGCTAATTTGCGGAAAGAAAATCGCACGATGTAACGCTTAAGTAGTACAGGTTGAGCAGATGGATGGGTGCAAGGTGTGAAGCGGACTAAACGATGGAAAGGAAATAGTTCTCTACAAGCAAGATGGAAAAAGGGAACAAAGCAGACAGAAGGAAGCAAAAAAGAGAAAGTGTCACCTAAATGGTCGGCAATGAGCTCTACGCAGTGAACTAAGATGGAGGGAGGACCAGGGCGTAGTCGATGGCATTTACTTCCCACCCGAGATCTTAAACAGAATAAGACCTGCCAAAGCAATGGAATAACCTAAGAAAGCTTTCAAGTCTGTGTCCACGGGAAGCAGTTTGGAAAAACATACCAAATACTTGTAATGGGGTTATTATCGACCCAAAAATAAACACTGATCCGGTGATAAGGAGGATATCCTTTTTGTGGAAAATTCCAGAGTTATAGAGTCGGAGTTAGTCCGTGTGTGCCATTTTGGATGGAGGAAAATGCGAAAGACATAATTCAATCAGAAATATTTCTCGAGATATAAAGGTTTTAAAAAGGAGTTTTGACGGAGGGACGACAAAAACTGTGCGTTCAGGGACCAGGAATTATATTCCTATCAGCGCTCGGCCAGGTCTGTCAGTTCAGACAGGAGATGATAACACATCTCTCAGAAGTCATGAACGACAATTAGGGCAGTGTGCGGTGATAACGGTAGCAAACGTGTGCGGAACAAAACCAATAAAGGCAGCGACAGAAGACAACGTTGAAAACAGAAACAGGAACACCCTTTGTGCGTCAGATTGGTCGAACGTAAACTCACCTTGAATACACCGGCCAGTGTTAGAACCAAACCGCTGGCCACGCCGACCAAGAAGACAGCCGCAACGTTGAGCAGGAAAGCGACGGACGCATTGCTGAGCAGTATAGCAGCACCAATCTTTTGAAGCTCGTAAAACGGCGCGAGACCTTCTGTGAAAGGTAGGAAGATGACATTGATCAAAGCACAGACTGGGGCATAGTAGTGCAGCGAAACGAGAGGGTCCATCTTGAGATTGTGTAGCAGAATTTGAATCATCACTAAACGTGAAGCTTCGAACTGGGGGACAACCAAATTTGACCTTTTAGAAAGGTAAGATAATGATCAATACGTACAGCAACAGCGGCGGCTTGGATGAGGAACCCGAAGAGATTGAATTTCATTTCTCCGTGCGAAGCCAGCGCGACACCAGTAGAAATCATGAGCACGATCATCGCCAGTCTTTTGTTAGGATCCTGAATGCGGAACGTCCACGAGATAAGTAAGATAGCCACCGGAGTGAACGCCTGTAATATGAGAGTTTCAGAAACATTCCCCTCCATCGTCACAAATTGAGCGCTAACGTACCTTGAGCATTTGGATGTAAGCAACACTCAGGTAGAGGTACGCTGTGTTGCTGAGTATCAAGCTACCCGAGAACAACAAGCCTATAGGCAAAATCGAGCGGAGGAACATGTCCTTCGTCATGCGTACATCCTTGACGCCGTCCAGCAGATTGGTCGTCCTGTGCAATATCCTTGTACCGACCGCTGCAAATCCCAAATGGAAAGTGACAAGAAAAACGGGGTACTTGAAATTGAGGGTGTTGTAGAGGTAATTGTTGTAGATAATGACAGATGAGCTGAGGACGATCCAGATAGGGATGATAGCTGTGGCTGACAACTTGTACTTTGAGGCTGTTGGTGTCGGTTTATGCTGTTGTTGTTGGTGGGATGGCGTTGCGGTGACTGGAGAGGGTAGGTCGAGGGAGCTCGCTGGTGACTCTACCTTTGCTTCGAGTAGCTGTTGCTCGGCCTCTTGCTTCTCAGGGTCATGGACTGTGGAAGACATATTCGAAGGCTGTAATTATTGGTTTTGTAAGCCAATTTTTCAAGAAATAGAAGAAACATGACTTGCAATGTAGTGGAAAGGAGAGTCGGTAAATGTGAAAGGAAAGAACGCAAGTTTTTTTGGTCTGTTCGGTTAATCGTCTGAGCTAAGCCGTATTTTGGTTCGGAAGCAAGTTTAGTATTGATGGCCGCACAATACTTGATTTATGTCACAGCCCCCTTAAAACAAATTTACAGTAATGGAAGCCTTGGTACAATTTCCTGCCTTCAGCTTTATTCATTGTGAATTTTTACAGAACAAAAAAATCGACATTCTGGTGTTGTTCTGACTTCAAAATTTCAGGCTCCGATTGGATCCTGGGAACTGATTACCAGAATCAATCGGCAGAACCTTTTTATCTTTCACCATGAGCCTCCAGGGCTATGTCGACCGTCGCGTACTACTTATTCTCCAGGACGGGAGGGCCATAGTGGTTAGCGAAATTATTCAAATTTTAATCGCGATCTCACTGTTTATCAGGGCGTGCTAGCAGGTTTCGACCAAAAATCAAACGTCGTTCTATCAGACTGCAAGGAGCGCGTCTACAGTATCGAGGAAGGCGTCGAGGAGATCCCATTAGGTTTGTACCTAGTGAAGGGAGAAACGATGTGCGTTTATTTGGTCATTTACTTCCTCTCCTCATTGACATTTCGCTCATCATAGCTGTCTCGTTGGCGAAATTGATGAAGAGACCGATAAATCCGTTGACCTCTCAGCGATACGAGCAGAACCCATCCCACCGATTCGATATGGTTGATGATGCACAATTCATTGCTTGGGTCAACGTTCGGTTGCCGAACGCGAGTTAGTCCACACACGGTCATCGTTGGTATGCCCGGCCTCTGGAGAAACCGACGCGTAATCATTAGCTTCTCCTCTCTCCTTTTGCCTTGATGGTTTCTAGGGTTGGTTGGGCAACTCCATTGCTATGTACCATTGTACGTTTTTAATGGCAATTTGCTTGAAATCCATCGTTATCTCGGGACTTACGTTGTAACTGTTGCTACCGTACGTTTCGCTTTGGATTTGCTGCCCCATCTGCAGGATCGTCGCGCTTTCATCATTCATGTTATCCCAACATGTTAAGACCAATTTATTTACGACATCGCCATCAAATTTAATCGAGATTCGAATTGACTGTATACAAGTACAAGGGCACAAACTTGTGGGATCTCCCTCCGACGTCAAGCTCTCTCTCAATCCTTCTCCATCTTCCTCAGCTCTTTTCTTCAATAACATGCGAAAGGTTTTGTCCGGGAATTTTCGCCTCCGTCATATTGCTCACTTCCGGCTCGGAATCGTCCTAGACAAACTGTCAATTCCCTCAAATATTAAAACTACTTCTTTGATATCCCTCACCAAATGGCTGAAGTACTCTGCCAGATGTACGTTGAGTGAGAAAAGAAGAGCAACTGAAATTCGAAAAACTTGAATCACCTTTCCTTTGCTCGCGATCGAGCGCGTAAGTCGGCTTCGTGCCATCGATTGAACACACGCCCATCGGTTTTTCTGAACCCGTCGCTTCAAAGGGTGGAGACTGGGTTCCCGAGGTGGTCTTTTTTATGTTGGAAGACATTGGTGGTAAGTTGTAAAGCTTACAGACTCAAGATTATGACGTCTATTTTGGCTAGGTAAGACAACCCATGCGCTCCACTGGAGCTTCCTTTTTCTAGAACCCCTACAAGCTTGGACAATTGAAATTCTAAAAAATTATCTACGTGATGAGGATTGGCAGTTGCATAAAGAAAATTATACAATGACACAGCTATTCGTAATGTTCAACAGGGATATCGAGCTGGGAAGTCCTGAACAAGCTTGCATATAGTCCTTATTCCGACCCGTATCGAAGGACTGGACGGTAAGAAGGGTTATCCTCTTGAGGTGCACAAGATAACCTCCTTGTGGGACAATTTTCGTCCAATTCCTTAGGTATCTTCTGCGAGCCGAGGCAGCGTTAAAATTGACCCAGTACTCGGCTCTTCGAAGCGCAGATCTTTATAAGCGCCCGTACAACTCGCTTATAAAAATCCCGTGAGCGAGAGGTGCGTTCCAGTGGTCGTATCCTTAACACCTCCAACATCACAGCTGATCTTTTTTAGGAGCCCCAGGTTCGTTTGGAAATGATGTCTGCTGCATTAGATCATGAATACGCTCCTTCTGCACTCGGAAAACCTCAGAAAACCTCAGACTAATTTTTATGCATGAGAGTACCCAAAAATGCCAGATCGGCTTCAGTCAATGTTTAGAATTCCAAATACAAGCATATACGTTTTCTGCCATGCACTCATCCAAGGTATCACCAGGTCATTTCACAAAAAGCCTTATGGTAGATTGAACAAAGGATACATATCAACCACAAATTAACATTATAATGTTTCTGAGCTGTGAGATGGATGATTTGAACCCTGAGCAGCATGTGAGCAGCGAATGTGTATGGACTATCCTTCAGTGCGCTTCATTCCAGTGAGAGCCGGGATTACCTCGGCATAGTCTTACCCAAGGGGTTGTTGACCGAGGTACCTTCGTCTCCAAAAAGAATGGTTTCTGTGTTTTGGTAGGTGAAATCAGCAATGCGAACGAATTTTGGGTCAAGTGTGATCATAGTAGAAGTTATGATGTCCTGTTGGAACCAGACGGCAACTTTGTGGCTGGGCACAAATCGCGATGCCCCCGGCCTTTTCAGTGGGCTGAAGTAGACTAGTCAATATCATTAGTTATGTCACTACATCCTGTGGTCGAAGGTAAAGGTACATACTAGGAACTGGTGAAGTTCCGGCCGACGGAATAGTAAGATAAATTATTGCATGGGCCGATACCTTGTTAACCAACTCAAAGCCCGTAGGTGGGGCAGCTGAGCTCGTCTTGACGGTTGCTGGCTTAGACCATGACACCAGCGTATATGCCTGCCCATCACGAATGGGGAGCTCTTTTGATCGTCCCTTTGGCACAACTATTATCGGTATAAGAGAGTCGTTCACAGACATCCAGCATAGGGAATCGTACGTGAACCAGGCTGGAAAGCCTGATCAGTGGCTGCCATGGAGTAATTCCGAGTCCATGTGATGGTGTTATTGGAAGCAACATCTGATGAATCATTTAGTATAATGGGCATGAAAGTCGATTTACATACTTAGGGTAGCAAATGCAACAACGTCGAAGTGCAAATTAGATGTCTCGTCTTCAACAGCCATGGCAACGCAGAGCGCATAGTTTTCGTCTATAACCATTTGTAAAAGGTCTGGTTCTATTTACGGAGTTAAGACGAAGTAGTGTTTGGGTGAAATGACAAACCAACTAGAACCCTTAGAGTGTACACGGACATCGTAAAGTGATGGTTGGAATTTCTAAGCTGAGGAATTATGATCCTTGCAGGGTTCTGCTCCCGGTTGCTTGTATTGATAACTTAGTGCTTAGAGCTTAGAGACGCAACAAGATTGAAAACAAGAACCTGACAGCGATAATCTCTGTACTCAGGCTTCGGCCCATTACATATTGTCAAAGGGCGTTTCGGCTATTGCCGCGACGCATCATTCAGAGCTATTCAGAGGCGCGTTGCTGGTCCAGTTTGCCAGCGTTCGTTGATATATCTTTTGACTTCAGCATTCCAGTCCTTTTCTAGTAGATTAAATAAAATATGCTGGAGCATCCAACTGCCTCTTGGCAGGCAATGCAAGAGGGCAATGTTTTCTATCGACGTCAACACTGCTACACGATACCGGGAAAGCTCCCAGATCTGAATGACTACATTATTTCGGGATGCAGATATGGCGGACCACTTGGTACGTTCTACCCATCGACGTTCTCACAGGTTTACTCACTTTTCACCGGAATCTAGCACTTATGCGGGACCATACGAAACTTCTTGCACTGGGTCGTAACATGCCACCAGTCACAAAAGCCCAAATTCAAGTGTACTCCCCCGCCGGGGAAGGCCTGCTTCTGTTTAGTGTGGATGATTTCTCAGTCATCATTTTTGTCTATCAGTTCTGACCATATTTTTGTCAGTGGGACCAAGGAAAGATCATTCGGTTCGGATGGACCGCTGATGAAAGGCTGGTGGTTCTGAATGAAGAGGGGACTTATCGCCTATATGACCTTCAGGGCGAGTACCAGCAACACTCACTTGGGACTGAAGCCGCAGAACTTGGAATCATTGACGTGAAATTTCACGAGAATGGGTTTGTAGCCATGACGAGTTCCCTCACGCTTCTTGAAGTAAAAGGCTGGACGGGAGGACGCCCGTTGGTTCTGGCAAATCCGGGTGAGTGTACTTGAAATCTTTGATTTTCCCATTATATCGACAATACAGGAAGGTTTGAGCGAACCACCTCATTCGTGGGCTGCCATTCCACCGGACCTCAACATCTCTCGACACGTCGAAGTTCTTCTCTCTGTGGACACTACCATCTACACCGTTGACAATCTGGAAAGTGTAGACCAAAGGATTTCACGGGGTCCGTTTACTCACCTATCCCCTTCTCCAAATGGAAAATCTCTGGCGCTGCTGACGTTCAATGGCACACTATGGGTAGTCTCGACCGACTTTCAACGTAACATGGCCGAATTCGACACTTCGAGTGTTCCGGGTGCCACAGGCTCAGTCCGTCAAATTGAGTGGTGTGGAAGCGATGCCATCCTTGTGACTTGGGATTCGCTAGTGGTTTTGGTCGGTCCATTCGGAGATACACTCCAGTTTGTCTCTGAGGAATCCTAAAGCGACAAGTTGTTTACTTTTTCTCTCTCTCTAGGTATCTTTACGATGGCGCTACTTTCGCGATCACTGAATTGGACGGCGTTCGCATTATCGGCGAAGATTCATCTGACTTCATCCAGAAGGTTCCTGGTATGCAAATGGTTCATATTTTCAAAGCTTTTTCTAAATGTGCCTTCCTAATAGCATCTACACTATCTGTATTTAGACCTGGATCAACATCACCCTCGGCCATTCTCTTCGACGCATGGGAGAGCTTCATTAACAAATCTTCAAAAGCCGACGAAAGCATCCGCAGCATTCGACCGGAGCTTGCAAAAGCAGTTGACGAGTGCATTGATGCAGCTGGGCAAGAATGGGAACCGAATTGGCAACGTCGACTTCTGAATGTACGGAACCAGCTTCGTATTTTTTAATATCGTCTAATGGCTTAGTTCGCAGGCGGCAAAATTTGGGCGTGGATTCTTGGACTTCCACAACCCCACTGACTTTGTCAACATGGGTCAGACGCTGAAAGTTCTGAATGCTGCGCGTTTCTACGAAGTTGGCATCCCACTTACATACTCACAGTAAGCTGAAGTCATTTTCAACCAAAATTCATGTGTAACTTTTTGTTTTGTTAGATATAACTACGATTCGCCTTCCCAATTGATTATGAGACTAACTTCTCGCAACATGCATCTCCTCGCCCTCCGAATATCTGGATATCTGGGTTTGAAGCCAGATTCCGTTCTGAAGCATTGGGCTTGCGCAAAGATATTGAAGTCCAGACCAACGACAACTGGATCAGGCACGGATGCCGAACTAAGTGGTGATGATGAGATTTGTCGCATGATTGTCGAGAAGTTCGACGAGTTAGACGGGGCGGATGTCAGTTATGCGGAAATTGCGAGGAAGGCATGGGAAGTTGGTCGAGGAGGGTTGGCGACCAAGGTACGTTGTTTTGACTTTGGAATATCCGGGTTAGTCGAGCAGAAATCAACAGCTTCTGGACCATGAATCGAAGGCATCTGATCAAGTTCCCTTACTCCTTTCCATGAAGGAAGACAAACTTGCTCTTGTGAAAGCGGTTGATAGTGGTGACACTGACCTCGGTATTTCTTTTCCACTCTAGACTTTATCTGATTTTAACATGCGTTCATATTGTAGTGTATCATGTTCTCTTGCATTTGCATAAGCGCTTGCCTCTTGGTTCCTTTTTCCGTTTGCTCGAAGACGGAGGGAAATCGCTCACCCCTGCTGGCAAACTTCTTGAGGTCTATGCTCGAGAGCAGAATCGGGAACTTCTTCGTGATTTCTACTATTCCGATGATCGTCGTGTGGAAAGTGCGGTTCTGTCTCTAGATGAGGCCACTCGGACATTAGTATGTATTCTTCTTGGCGACTGTGGACAAAATTCACCTCTTTCATCACCTTAGGACCAGCAGTCGAAGACAATTGCTGTGAAGACTGCTCAGAAGTTCTTCTCTGAAGACAAAGATCGATCATTTGAGGCGAAGGTTCGGAGTGACTTCCCACCGTGAACTCCCGTTTTCTGACTCGTCAAACAGATGATGGATGAATATGGACGGCTTCTCGCTTTGCAGCAACAGCTGGAAAATGAGACCGGTGGAAAGACCAAGTTATTTGGGTTAAGCGTGAATGAAACAATCCGCGCCTGCCTCCTGAATGGCCTTTCTAAGAGAGCGGATAAGATTAAATCCGATTTCAAGGTCTCGGATAAACGGTTTGTATTTCGTGCAATGGATGGAATTGTTGTTGCCGACCACTCAATTCGGCTCAACTAGGTTTTGGTATCTCAAGTTATATGCCCTCACGGAATCAAAAGACTTCGACAGTTTAGATGCTTTCGCAAGGTCAAAGAGAAGCCCAATTGGATATGAACCTTTTGTTCACCACCTCGTCGAGAAGGGGTATTCCAAGGAAGCTGCGACATACGTCGTCAAATGCGATTCACTGAAGAGGGCCGATCTCTATGTCAAGTGCGGAGACTGGCGCAGTGCGGCCAGGGAATGCAAGGAAAGAAGCGATAAGGCAAAACTTGAGTTCGTTACCGTACTTTTTTGCTTCTTTAACTGTTCTCACTCTCATGTGTTGTGGACAGGCAACTGAAGTTAAAATGTCCAAACTCAATGATTGCTCGAGAATTGGATCAAGTTTTAGCCACCATGAAGTAATTTGTCGATTCTACCATGTTAATTTTACTACATACAATTCGTGGACTCAGTTTTGTACCTGACTTACTATTTTTGATTTGGTCACTGACGTGTCTCGCGTCCACGTCCATTACCACATCCACGTTTACTCATGCACATCCAATAGAATATATCTAAATCTCATACTCTTGAAATTATCATGAGTCCCATGTTAACGTTGCTCGGTGCGGTGTTGACACTGTTGCCAGTGGCCATAGGTTCACCTCCAGTAAAGGTCGCGTTGACATCGTCATGGCCTTCGCCGCCGCTAGCTGAAAAGCTTTTGTGAGTATTGTCAACCTATTTGATACCAAATGCTTACAACCCTGATAGAGAGACTGTCTCGTTGGAATACCCTGATAAATTCTTTCATTTCCTTGACCAACTTACCAACACAGGCCTTTGGCCGTCATCTATACGTACAGCCGAGGAAGAATCTCAACTCGCACTGGATTTGGCAGTCTCTGGAGGTATCATTGAAGACGCAGAGGCCCTGGCAAGAATTCATCTGAACCTCGTCTTATCTGCTGCCTCCCCCAAATTGGAGGCATTTTACAACTACTATGCAGCCAACTATGGTGATGACCCTTGCGAGTCATGGGTGGAATGGAATGGGAATACCGCCTGTGATGTTGAGATGTTGACACAACTAATTACTCGAGATTCTCGGGACGTGCCTACGAATTCCTCTGCACCGTACGTTTTCTTTGGATATGTCTGGGAATGAGCTGATGTCCGTGACAGATCACCGACGAGAGCAAAGCTACTCCCTTTCGATCATATCTATCCTCCTCCAAACCAGGTCCTGGAATCTCCCCCTCATACGGCTATCCTTTACGGAAGACTCTCCGCACCTAATTTACGAGGGTTGCACAACTACTTACTGAAGTTGTCGAATACATCAGAGCCGCTTGTTGAATACGTATTCCGCCCAATAGGAACAGAAAGGTCGACGGCAAGCAACTATGATTTGACTGGCTATGGGGTTGCATTGGACTTGAAGAAAATGGACTACCTCGCTCTTGATGACCGCAACCAAGGTGTGTACTCAATTGTCATTCATTTTCTTGTGCTTATTTATGTAGATGGTAGCGTCGCTAAGACTACTTCTGAGCTAGGAGGTCGAGAAGCAAGGGTTGATCCTGTCCTCCCTCTCATCCTGGCGCATTCTGAAAGTACCATAGCGCCTGACGCCAACGCTCCTTTATCAGCCGACGAAATTTCCGAATTAGGCGCGCAAGCAGTTCAAATTATTGCGTCATCCGACGCCCCTCTCACTGCACTCATCCACCTTTCCCAGAACTTCCCGAAATATGCTACCTCACTTGCGCGACGTGTTGTAGTAAATTCCAGTATTGCTGAAGAGTTGCACAGAAATTCCTTTGCCGTTCAGAGGGGTCTCAACGCATTTTGGTTGAACGGATTGCAAGTTGACGCAAGAGATGTGAACCCATTCGCGTTGCTGAGGTTGTTAAAGAAGGAGAAAGGCATTGTCAACTCTTTGGTTGAGGAAGGGCTGACGAGAAGTCAAGCATTTGAGTTGTTAACACATAATGCAATTGCGAATCAACAACGAGAAACTGGCGTGTTGGATACAATTTTCGATGCGAGTGACCGGTTGGAAGGGGAAAATATTATTGTGTGGTGGAATGATATTGAAAAAGATACTCGGTATGGTTGTTCTTTCCTCTACACTGTTCAGTGATTTAATTACTCCGTTGTATACAGCTACTCCCGCTGGAACCCTTCTCTGTATGGGGTACGTTTTAAACCCATGAGCTTCGCAGGTCATGAGTAATATTTCTGCTTCTCTACAGCTTCTGCGGCCCATGTACCCTGGTTCCATGCCCAGCGTTCGGCTGAACCTCTTCAACATTGTCTTTATCCTTGATCTTTCTCAAATTTCATCTTTGAATTTGATCACAGGACCGGTGTCAACCATCATCAATCGAAACATACCGTTGAGGTTTGGTCTTGTGCCGATAACCGAATCCCAAGATGGTTGGTAGATTTTCATTGCCTCAAACAAGTTCCATACATTCAAATATATCGCAGGAAAAAAGATGGCGAAACTTTTTTATCATCTGATCCACAAGCATGGGCGTAAACAAACCTTGGATTTCTTCAGATCGGTATGTCACGATCGTGTTTAGTTCACTGAACCAAGTTGAAGACGACATGTTTAGGTCATCCAAGAAAGCCTCCCAAAAGAAGTAGACAGGGATAGCATTGATTGGAACACTGTTCATGTTTCTTACAGGAAACAATTCCAACAGGAAAATGCGGATCACACGTATCTCGAGCTTTCTGATATCTTAGGAAGTGAAATTGAATCGTCGGTTCCATTTGACAAGATTGCATCATACATCGAGAGATTGGGTTGCACAGGAGACGACTCACCTGGGGGCCACGCATTTTTTAATGGAAAATACCTTAGTGTTAACGATGTGAGTTGTTGACTCTCACTGTTACCTTTGAAGACCATTTAACTGGAACTTTCTTGTCGACCAGAACTTCATGATGAATCTTCAAAACGAATTGAATATGCAGATGAGCATTCTTCAGCAGCAAGTGAGAAAAATTACTTTTACTTGTATACTTATGTTAACTGCTTGCGATCATATCCAAGGTTTATGAAGGTGTCCTGTCGGATGAAACGAGGAGCGAGAGCATGGTAAATTACTTCTATGATCTACCTACTACCAGCAAGCGACGAAATCGGTATATATATCCAACGAACTCGTTAGGTAGCTTGAAGATTGCGAATCTTCCAGAACTGTTTTCAAGGAAGCAATTCAAGCGTCTGTCGCCATATGTGTATCCACGTACGTTGTTTGTCTTGAACCCATCGGTTCATACTAATAAACATGTAGCTGGCTTCACAAATGTCTCGCAGTCGTTATATGTTATTGCTGATTTAGACAGCGAAGATGGTCTGAATTTGATGAAGGAAGCACTTCTTTCTTTGGTCCGTTGATGCTACTTCGCTTACTCTGAGTTAGCTGACTTATTTCTACCCCTGCCATAGACGCCTGAATCCAAGACGCGAGTAGCCTTCTTGCACAACCCCACCACAAAACTGTCAAACAAAATCCCTCGCGAACCTGTCTCTTGGCTTATCGCACACCTCCACATGCGTGATCTCTTTTCTAAGGCGTCACCATCAACCCTCCTTGCTGCTGTGAGCGGCGATGCACCCATAGAACCTGCTGTTGGACCCCAAATTCCGTTCGGCAGCCGAGATATCTTTGAATCACTCACGAATGGCGTCTCTCTGGACGAAATTGTTCTTAATGACTATGACGATTATGTCAAGCAGAGTCGGCTAGTAGCTCAGGAATTGGGCATAGCACCAGGTCAAAAAGGGTTGGTTGTCAACGGAAGGGTAACTAACTGCCTCTGAATGTTAATAACAATTTTGACCATGCGCTTAGGTTGTCGGCCCAATTGATGCATCAACTTCCTTCCGAAAGATCGACTTCCAGGCACTGGAGGAATATGAATACAAGCGCGTTGAACCGATTTTGAAAGCACTTCAAGATGTCAGTCCTGGCCTTCTAGAAGACAAATATCGAGCTGCTAAGGTTGTGTCTATGTCAACGTCGGTCATTGCGTCGAGTCAACAACCTGATCCGAGTGAGATCGGATTGTTTGCTGCACCTGCCAAGCCGAGGCAAAAACATTATGAGCTTTTGGAAAAAGAATATACGTCCTTTGAGTTCGGAAATAATTCTACAGCTCTATATCGCGTTGTGGTGCTTGTAGACCCTCTTAGTGCGAGTGGTCAAAAGTGGTCCAGTATTATTCAGGTTCGTACGGTTCTGGTCTTCGAGATTTTTTTAATTCATAAACCCGTGTAGTGGTTGTTAAGTATACCAGACATGTTCATTGAGGTTCATCTGAACCCAGGACAATACAGTGATGTGTGCCTTTTTCGATCTCTCTTGTTTTCCGAAAATAATGTTTCTCTAGATGCCGCTCAAGAAGTTTTATCGATACAACTTACAGGCCAAATATACTTATGACAATCATGGGTGATGTCTTTCTTGACGGCCCAATCGATTGAAATACTGACGAACAACTCAGCAACGTAAATAACTCTGTTGTGGCGTTCGAAGATTTGCCGGTGGATCCCATTTACACCCTTGCCATGGATGTGCCGAATTCGTGGGTTGTTCGACCCCGAGAAGCTCTGTATGATCTCGACAACATCCAACTCGGTAAACTTTTCCCCGGGGACGAATCTCTTGATGCCGTTTTCGCTCTTGATTACATTGTCGTTGAAGGACACGCACGGGAGGTTGCAGGTGGTGAACCACCTCGGGGTGTTCAACTTCAACTCACCAAGGGCGACGGGGATCCCATTGACGATACCCAGGTAGTCGCCAACCTTGGCTACTTCCAGTTCAAAGCCAAGCCGGGTGTCTTCCATTTAGAGATTCGGCCAGGTCGCGGACGGGAGATCTTCAAGCTGCACAGTGCTGGCAATGAGGGTTGGGATAGTCCTTCAATCGAAGTGGCTGGAAATGAGATCACAATGACGAGCTTTGAAGGCCTTACGCTTTATCCAAGGCTATCGAGGTTACCTGGAAAGGAGACTGCCGATGTATTGAGTGATGATAGACCACTTCATTCTCCCGACAGAAATATAGTTAAAGATATACTTCTGCGGTGCGTCCTGAAGTTTTTTAGAGCTTTATGTTGGTTACTCATTTCTCTCTCTCTTGCAGCATCAAGTCACTCTTTAAGGGTTCAAAAGCGAACCAATCTCGGGATTTGGAACCAGCCAAGTCGCAAGCAGACATTAACATTTTTACGGTTGCTTCTGGTTTGCTCTATGAGGTAGCTGTTTTTCTTGTTTATATTGTGATATTTTCTTATCCTGCTGGAGCGATTCGTCGGTATCATGATTCTGTCTGTTCTCCGGAATACCAACAGTACGGTAAAATTCTGGTTTATAGAAAATTTCCTTTCCCCGTCGTTTCTGGTAAGCGAGGTCTATTTATATAACAAAACGTTTATACTGAACAAGTTTCCTGCAGGAATTCATCCCGCACATGGCAGAGAGGTACAACTTCCAGTATGAACTGATAACATACAAGTGGCCTTCCTGGCTACGTGCGCAAACAGAAAAGCAGCGGGTCATTTGGGCTTACAAGATACTCTTCTTGGATGTCTTGTTCCCGATGGATTTGAAGAAGGTTATATTCGTCGACGCTGATCAGATCGTTCGCACAGACCTGAAAGAGCTTGTTGACCTTGATCTCCATGGTGCACCATATGGATACACGCCAATGGGTGATGATAACAAGGATATGGAAGGCTTCAGGTTCTGGAAAAAGGGATATTGGCAACAAGTTCTGCAAGGGAGGCCCTACCACATAAGGTCAGTATTCTGAATCCACATCGCAATGGTAGGCTGACTCTAAATTTTTGCTCGTTCCACAATCTAAAGTGCTTTGTACGTGATTGATCTCGTACGATTCAGACAAGTTTGCCTTTCATTTTTGGGAAATTATTACGTTCTGATCGTGGTTTTCTTTTAGATGGCAGCTGGCGTTAGTTAACTTCCTCACCTTCGTGCTATGTGCCTTCATCTTACCTTACAGGACATTCTCCGAGGACACTATCAACAACTCTCAGCTGACCCCAATTCCTTAGCAAATTTGGATCAAGGTAATTCAACTAGCATGCGATCCATAAAAATTATCATTAATCTGCGCCCATGTAGATTTGCCAAATAATCTGCAAGATCAAGTGCCGATAGTAAGGATGCCGAATTGTTTTCATTAAAACAGATAACATTAATCTATTCGCACAAACAGTATTCGTTGGATGAAGATTGGCTATGGGTACGTTACCTCCCTACAAAATTTCCGTACCACTCAATTTGAAATTTATTAGTGCGAAACGTGGTGTGGTAAGGATCGCCTCCACAGAGCAAAGACCATTGATCTGTGTCAGAACCCGTTAACCGTGTGTTTTCATTTCTTTATTTTCATTTAAAAGAGTTTCTTATTCTCCCATAGAAAGAGCCTAAACTTGCACGCGCGCGTCAAATTCCAGAATGGGAAAAATATGACGCGGAAATTGCACAATTTACGAGAGAGCTAGCGGTTCAAGGCAAAATCCATACGCGGATGGCCACTGCTGATAGTAACGTGCTTGCGGGTGGAGGTTCTGCGGCTAATGCGGAAACAGATGTAGCAGATAGTGGAAACAAGTCGGATGAAGGAGATAAAGCCTCTCAAACCGCCGATTCTCAAGAACCTGCTAGAGACGAACTGTGATCAGAGCGTTACTATGACCCCCGAATTCAGAAATTTTATTATTCGCGATCGTTTAATTATGGACATATATTATAGAGATAATATTGGTGAACAAAAAAACATGCTAGATGCTTTTATATGATTTTTTTCTGTAAACCAAGTTGGCAAGGAGTGAATGAAAAGAGAGAAAGCTTAGTCATCTTTGTTCCGTTTGGATTCCAAACAAAGATCCTTAGGTGAGCAAAACCCTCTGACCAAGACCACTCCATACGCCCATCGAGCCTCGCCATTGCATCTTACAACTGCTAAAGTCTTTATATCTTTGTTAAACTCATTTTTGTGTCTCATTCTATACCGAAATTAGACGAATCGTACATACTCCGAATCGCTTTTCTTCTTTTCTCGTTCACGCGACATCTGATCCTTCGACTTTGACGAAAAGCGAGATTTCCTTGTATTATTGGACAAAGCTACAATTCCACATTAACAAGCGATCGTCCCATATCTGAGATTTTATTAGCTGAACCAGCATGGTGAGTGTCTTTAACATGACTGACCATCCATCGTCTTATTGTCTCTGCTATTGATCGTTCTTAACGATTTTTTCTATGTGGCATGGATATCTAGTCTACCACTTGCAGAAAGCGCTTGATTCGTGACTTCAAGAGACTCAAATCCGACCCCCCTGGTGGGATTTCAGGCAGTCCTCTTCCGGACAATATCATGCTTTGGAACGCAGTTATCTTCGGGCCAGGTAACAGATTTTTTCCCCCTATTTTACTTCTCTGACCGCGGCTTGACAGGCGACACTCCCTTCGAAGACGGCACCTTCAAACTTCTGTTGACATTTGACGAATCCTATCCCAACAAGCCTCCAACTGTGAAATTCCTGTCGCGGATGTTCCATCCAAACGTATACGCGAATGGTGAACTCTGTCTTGACATCCTCCAAAATCGCTGGTCGCCCACATATGACGTTGCTGCCATCCTAACGAGCATACAAAGTTTGCTGCATGATCCCAATCCAAATAGTCCTGCGAATGCTGAAGCTGCGCAGTTGTATAGAGAAAACATGAAGGAGTATGTGAGGAGAGTGAAGGCGACTGTCGAAGAGAGTTGGCTAGACCCTGAGGAGGTGGCAGCGCTCAGTGACGATAGTGGGAGTGAGAATGGAGAGGGAGATACAAACATGAGAGGGGATGTACCACAGTCACCTGCGTTGTCAAATGAACCAGACGAGGCTGACGGATGATTGGTGTGGTTAGATTGTTGGTAGAGCCTTGAGGGGTTTTCTCATGATGGTGGTTGGTTGATATGCTCGTTCTTTCTCGCATCTCTCCTTTTAGTTTCACTGAATTTCGTATCACTATTGTATACCTTCTTTACCACCCGTTCATGCCCAGTTTCTTGGTCTTCCTATCATTTTCAGTTACTAGGGTTCTACTCTATCAGTATAGACGATTACACAAAAGAAGAAAAAATCCTCGTATGAAGATGTGAATCTGGAATGACTCGACCGCAATCGGCATCGATTCGTGTTGCGATTCGTGTAGCCAGGTGTAGCCTCGCTAGCCAGTCGTGATTGCCATGAAGCAGCACGCTGACGTTCACTCTACGATTGGTGAAGCTCTGAAGCTGCCGACATTTTGATGCAATAAATCCTGTGATTGATCGAGAACGAATTGCATCTCAAGCGCGCCAAGATATAAAGAAGCACTTGGAAAACCGACTTCTGGCGATTCTTCCTGCTGCAGCCGACATTTTGGAAGAGGTCCAAGTGTACTTCCGGACAAAGAGCAGCACGAGGCAGAACAATTTAATTATGCACGTAAGCATTCGAGTGAGGAGCCGGGTCAAAACTCGATCCGAAATGCATTCGAAAGGTTTGTTGTAGATGCCATAGGAAGGGACCCTCAGGAAGTAAGAATAGCAGTAGATCAAGCCAAAGAAACAAATCTTTGAAGGGAGACTAAGCTCAACGGTATTTCAACGACAACCGGCAAAACGCTATTGGTATCCGTTGATTCGGTCTGATTCAATGGGAAAAAAAGAACATAATCTAGCTTAGGTCAATTATATGTGTACCTGTGGCAATGTGCAGCGTTGAATTGTGGTATGTACAGCCTTTACAAACGTTGACAAGCTGTGGAGAGCGAAATTTGCTTCGGGTCATTCGGATTCGGAGAAGGATTGCCGCTGGTGGAGAAAACACTCGATTTTTGCGACAGGTTCGGGATTGCAAGGGGGTCTGAGTCGAGTGGGAACTGACATGAGCCTGATGTCTCCTCTCAGGCTGCTTACATCGAAAACATTTCGCCACCGGTCACCGGGCGTTTCCAAGAGAGGTGTTTTTAGATCCTGTTTGATGTTGTTAACCGATGGCGCATGAGAAATTTTATTAGGAGATAACGGAACGTGTTAGGCTGGAAATACCGTCTTATTTCTGTCGAATCTAAATTTAAACACTGGCAGAAGGGTAGAAAAAAATCAGGGAGTACAGAACGTGTCGGGAGAATGGATATCCAAGGACATCTATTCGAGAGGTTGACGATATACAACGAGGAAAACAATCAGGGATTCAGGAATGATTGAACGGAGATCAAGCTTCTCAAAACCATTGGACGTGTATTCGGTATCGAATCAGATTCCGGGGCTTATCTGTATGTGCGGACCTTTTAGAGGGTAAAAAGTTGTGGGCATGTACCGATCGTATACGCAAAATTTGTAAGTGCACTACAAAGAGTCGAGGAAAGTCAAGACGAGAAGTTCTCAGGTAGTTAATAATTCGGCAGTATACTGCTAAAAGTTTTGCCAAACCATTGGGAATGGTCAGAATATAAGGTTGATGTCACAAGTTAAGCTGTGCACGTATACTTTGTCATTCGGACATTCAAGTGTCAGTCAGAAGATAAGTGCCTCGGAGCCAGCATGGCCGTTTGTCGTCATTCTAGGTTTTCCAATGAAATCAATTTACGGGGAAGTCGAATGGCGAGTTCAACCGAGCCAAGGACGCCTAAGAAAGTCTTGTTCGCCTACCTTCGAACTTCGAAGACGCAGATGGTCTGATTGTTCATAATGGTCATAAAGTGAGATGCCGAAGAAACGGCACGGTCTTGTAAAGATGGAGCCGGGACGGGCCGGGATGTTAAAAACAACTTTTGGTAGGGGGTCCATTGAAGACTAATATAAGCAAATAGGAAACATCACAACTCTGTTTTCTCCCCTTTCTCACCCTCTTTGAACCTTCACCACTGGTCTCCCCGCGCCAGCTGCCTTTCAGCGATGAGCAACGTAGAGAAGGAACCCGGTCCAAAGGGCGATTCTTCTCCTCCCTCCACCGAGAACATTCAGCAAGAAAAGAAGGTGCCGCGCGCGTATAAAGATATTGACGATGAAAATCAACATGCAACCAGTGCGTATACTTTCTGTGAGTCCTAGACGATGTTTCACACTTCCGACAGAGGCCCTGGTGGATATGGATACGGTTTGTTTACCATTTTTACCTCTTTATCATATTAAAAATCCACATGATCACAGATCGAACTCAAAGCGGAAGACCTCTATGACAAGGAAAAAGTAGACCTAGAGACAATTGTCATAGACGATGTCTTTAAACTCCTTCAATGCGATGACAGTGGTTTATCGCAGGAAGAGGCTGTTCGCCGTTTGGAACTGTTCGGTCCAAACAAGTTGGAGGTCGATGAACAAAGCGCCATCCTCCAGGTTTGTTACCTCCGTTATCACCCGCATCATGCATTGCAAGTATTTCCTTGCGCCTAATCGATACATTGCAGTTCCTGAGTTTTATGTGGAATCCCTTGTCATGGGTCATGGAAGCTGCTGCTATTGTTGCTATTGTCCTGTCAAATGGTGATGGTAAACCTCCGGACTGGCCAGATTTCGTCGGTATCGTTTTACTCTTGTTCGTGAACTCTGCTATCGGTTTCTACGAAGAACGTAACGCTGGCAACGCTGTTAAGGCTCTTATGGATTCTCTTGCTCCCAAGGCAAAGGTTAAGCGAGAAAGTCAATGGAGCGAAATTGAATCCGCGAATTTGGTTCCCGGCGATATGATTGCATTCAAAATAGGTGATATCGTTCCCGCGGACTGTCGTCTCACTGAGGCCATCAACGTTTCAATCGATCAAGCAGCCCTTACGGGTGAATCTCTCCCGCAATCCAAGAAAACGGGCGATCAGTGCTTCTCGTACATACATTTCTATTTACTTTTTATTTTATATATCGCTGACGTTCTAATAGAGGTTCGACATGCAAACAAGGTGAAGCTGAGGGTGTAGTCATCTCTACAGGCCGCAACACTTTCTTCGGTCGTGCTGCATCGCTGGTTGGCCATGACGACGATACGACTGGCCACTTACAAAAGATTCTTGCTCAAATCGGTTTGTTCTGCCTGGTCACCATTGGAATCTTCGTAGTTGCAGAGATCCTCGTTCTGTATGCCGGCTTCCGTTATAAGTACCGTCAAGGTCTCGATAACATTCTTGTCCTCTTGATTGGTGGTATTCCTATTGCCATGCCCACTGTCCTCTCCGTCACCCTTGCTGTTGGTGCTCAGCAACTTGCGAAGTACAAAGCCATTGTCACCCGTATCACTGCTATCGAAGAATTGGCAGGTGTTACCATTCTTTGCTCCGATAAGACTGGTACTCTGACCACGAACAAGCTCACCATCGACCGTAACACCATAAAAATTTACGGACCATTCTCTTCTGACGATGTCATCCTCCTTTCCGCCTATGCGTCCCGTACTGAAAATCAGGATGCAATTGATTCCGCCGTCACAACTGCTGTTGGAGACCCCTCTCGGGCTCGTGCCGGCATTAAGTTATTGGACTTCAAGCCTTTTAACCCCGTCGACAAACGTACAGAAATCACTTACCGCGAGGAAGCTACAGGAAAGCTTAAGCGTGTTACTAAGGGTATGACTGGTATCATAGTCGACCTCTGCTCACGCAACAAGACCGAGGAAATTGAGGACCGTCTTGAGGCAGATGTCGAGGAATTCGCCCAGCGAGGTCTCCGCGCTTTGGCTGTTGCATTCGAGGAGGTTGATGGTGATGATTTTGAAGCTGAAGGCAATGGTTTCGAACTCATCGGTCTTTTGGCCATTTACGACCCTCCTCGTGAAGACACGAAACAGACTATCGAAGATGCCCTTGCCCTTGGAGTTCGCGTCAAGATGGTCACTGGTGATCAGCTCGCTATCGCAAAAGAAACTGGACGTCGTCTTGGACTGGGTGATCATATGTACCCCGCGAAGGTGCTTAAGGATGGACCTGCACCTGGTGGCAAGCACGCTTCACTTGACGAGATGATTATGGATGCTGATGGTTTCGCTGGTGTATTCCCTGAACACAAGTACGAGATCGTCAAACGTTTGCAAGGTCTTGGTCATTTGTGTGCCATGACCGGTGATGGTGCGAATGATGCTCCAGCATTGTCTCGTGCTAACGTCGGTATTGCGGTCGAGGGTGCGACTGATGCCGCTCGTGGTGCCGCCGATATCGTGTTGACAGAACCTGGTCTTTCCACTATTGTCCATGCCATCCGTCAGTCCCGTATCATCTTCCAGCGAATGCGTAACTATTCCATTTATGCTTGCGCTGTCACCATCCGTATTGTCGTCTGCTTCGCCATTTTGGCATTCGCTTACAGAATGGATTTCCCTCCCTTTATGATCCTGATCATTGCCTTGCTGAACGACGGTACCATCATGACGTTATCTGTTGATCGTGTTTTGCCGTCCATGACTCCTGACAGTTGGGATCTGGCGGAGATCTTCTCGTTCGCCATTGCATATGGCCTTTATTTGACCATGTCGACGTCAGTAGGCTTGATTTTACGTCTTTATTTAGTTGACACATTTTTGTTAGCGTCGTTCTCGTTATCATCATCATGGAGACGACCTTCTTCCAAGACAAATTCCCCGTTTCACTCCACAACTCTCCCGTTCGAGCAAACGATCCACAACTCCATATGATCGTCTACCTTCAGGTGGCCATCATTTCTCAAGCACTCATCTTTGTCACTCGTTCCCATGGATTCTTTTTCATGGAACGTCCGTCAACTGCGCTGATCGTCGCATTCTGCTTTGCTCAGCTCATTTCTTCCCTCATCGCCGCTTATGGGAATATGGGTTTCACCAACATTCAAGCCATCTCTGGTGGGTGGATTGGAATTGTCTGGATTTGGGCATGTTTTTCTTTTTTCCCGGTCAAGTTTAGAGATGTGACCGAAATTATATTCTAGAACATTATTTGGTTTATTCCCCTTGATTGGGTCAAATTTGCGATGAAGGCTACAGTTATCAAGTACCTTCGCGAAAGACGCGAGAAGGAGGCCGCGAAGGAGGCTGCTGCCATTTCCAGTGGTATTCCCATCACTCGCACCCAGTCTCGCGCTGCGTCCATTCACGAATCGCTCTATTCGAACCGTGTGTCGTTCATCAAGCGTGCGGCGCGCAAGGTTGGATTTGGCCAAAAGGTTTCAGTGAAACCAGAGGAGCTGCAAAGGTTCAGCAGTATACAAGCCAAGAGAGTGGGTGCGACCCTTGCAAGAAACCCAAGCCGGACGGGTTGAAGGGGCCGATTGATGTGCGTTGTTTTACAGTAGAAGTCGGCTGTGAGGTTTGTGACGTGGCTTGGTTTTGTTTAGGAGAATATGTAAAAGGTTGATTCTCATTGGTGGCATTTTCGACGACTTCCTTTAGAGTCATTGGTATACCCCTCGCTTTCGAAACATGCAAATGGGGGGTCAGACGACCTCTTAAGCTCGTTCTCTACCAATTTTTTAAGAAAAATTCGATCCTTACTCTTCCATTCTCATTTCCTTTATCAATATAAACTGTAACTTACTACCCAACCTCACCCAGTTAACCTGAGAAATGGCTGTTGAAAGAAAAGGGTTTTTATTAAATTAAAACGTAGCCCTCTGAGTCTCGTCTTTCAGTCGATTTCCTCTCAACGGAGCTGACCGGGCTTCATGGTCAAGGCCTGAATGATGCTTGAAGTCTAATAATCGGAAATGTAGTGAAATGAATCACCCTGTTGCACTGTAATTTTTTCTCGTTTCTCCATACTCATGCCCGTTGTGCCACAATTCCGTTTCCAACATTGAATAAAAATAAGATTATTAAATTTCGTAACTTCTTCGTCCTACAGTAATTATGAACTTGAACCTTGCTTAATATTGACACTGAATGAATCTCCCCGCTTGTAAATAACGCATTCAATTGTATTATGAATCCCGAAGTCACTGGCTTGTTAAATTGCTGGTCTTTTGGATATTGGGGGTGTCGGTATTGTGGGCTCACAGCATTTTGCCATTCATAATGGAAAATAGGCTAGCTCCTTCGATTGCAATAGTCCATGGGCAAATCGAAAAAAACTGGACATCGGTTTTACAACTTCGCCGCTCAACTATCATTGGAAGATTGAAATCTAACTTGCTGAAAAGATAAACATGTAGTAACCCTGGCTGCGCGCGGGTGTTGACGAGTACGTAACTGCCAACTTCAATACACTGTTATCTCGTCAGCGGAAGTTACTTGACTAACTACAATCCCGTTGAAAATGATGTCGCCGCACCTCATTTCTTCTGGCACATTGATTTTTGCACCTTGCCGACTTTTCGAAAGTTTTGATGGGACTGGTCTAGACCCCTTCCAATATGGCTTCGGAAAGTTGCACATACGATGCATTCCGAATCGTTGTTGGTGGTAGTGATTTCATATAATGAACCAAAGTCATGGGTTCCGTGTACAGAACACATATGTAGTAGATTGGTCGAGGTGGAGGCACATAACTTTCAGAATTTCGATTCGATTTTTGAAGATTGCCATAAAGATCCAAATATTTGCAGGTCCCCATGAACAGTCCGAAAAGACTTTGCAAATTTTTGAGTTCAGTGCCATATGCAGTAGGATTGTTAATGACATTGACAGGATGGCTGTGGCTTTCTGTCCCTATCTATTGAATGCCAACTTTTTCGCCAACAAGTTAGCCCACAACTCGCTACGCTTACCAAGGAGTACCGAATGTATATCCCCTTCAAGTTACATTTGGATGGGCAAAAAGTTTAAACACTGCCATCCCGGCGGCTTCAAAAGACTCGGAAGAACATTGCGCTCAACGTCATAATTGCCTCCGGTTCACTGTAAGAACGTTCCCGGTTCTGGGTATTATAACATCAAGAAGATTGTGAGTACTAGTATTTCAAAATTGAGGCGACGCCTCAGGTCTCATTGATGCATGCATATCCCTCGGACAAAGACTCAGCGGCAAACATTGATTCTTTCGGTAGGAAAGATATTTGGACACGGTAAACAATGAACATAGTTTCATCGGAACCGCGTGAAATTCGCATCCCGATGAAAGTGCAATTGAATTCAGCACTGGCATTAGCATTACAGAACAGAGGATTAAGTGGCGATTGAAAGTATATTTCCGAAAGATAATCAAGTCATGGCACACAACCTTGCCAGTTAAATACATGGTCTACCATGTGTCAAAGAACTACTGAGCTTAAGGTGTCATATTCCGAAATTCCACTTACCTGGACCAAAAGTAGCGTGGTCGAGTCTGGTCGAGTTAAAGACTGCTTTAGATTAGTTAAATATCGGCATGTTGTCAACATGGTCCACTCAAAATGTCCGTAGACAAACAATCATTACTTGCATGTGTATATATTAGTTTCGCAGTCCTCCTTGTGGCCCTGATCGTGACCGAGACAACCAACTATAAAATCAGCGTTTCAAAATTTCGGATATATTCCAAAACAATTTGGATACTACCGACGGCTTTCTTGGGATGACCGATGTGAAAGCCCAAGGACGAAAGCTCTCAATCGTGTGCAGAAGAAAGGCAGCGAAGGTGTGTAGTAATATCTTCATGTCGAAGTTTCATTGACACCTGTATGTGTATAGATTACCTTTTTGAGATCTTGAACCTGTTGAATAGATCCTGACAAAATCCAATCTAACGGATTATGCAGATCTGAAATAGTTTTCGGGGGAAAAAAAGACTGGAAATCACCTTATCGGGTTCCATTCCCAGCGCGGACTTCGCCGACATCAGGGACTAGACTAGACCTTACTGAATAGCTCAAGCTCCATATGTAAAGGTAGTAATGACTCCTGTTTACTTATCTTGATGGAAGATTGAGGTTTTTGTTTTTTTTGTGTTTCTGAGCTATGAGCAGTGCACAGGCTCTTCACTATGGGCAGTGTCTGATTAATTTCTACCTTGAAACTATGTAATATGAACATTATCAAAGTGGATGGAAGAAGAATTTGAGTTCTGAATACATCTGCAAGACTCCGAACTTGAAGCAGGAAGAAGCCGGTTGATATTTGATTTGATCTAATAATCGTGCGCAGTTGGTAAACTCACTGCTTTTGATATAGAATCAACTCTGCATTCGATCTCAGCTCGGCGTGGACATTGGAATGACTCGGGCAAGAGGATCTCAGATAAATAGTAATAGGCACAATCAGTGGTTGCCTGATGTGGTCACTTCAGTTCTCCGCTTATGTAAGGACGGCAAATAATTTTCATTTCTGAGCATTGAAAAAGTCAGTTAAGTAGATTAACATGGGCGTCGTTCATTCTAATTTTAGAGAAAATTCTCGGGGTCAATAGTGGCATACAGAAAGGACAATATCGACATTAGTGTATCAAATAGTAAGTTAATGAAATAATATCAACTGGAATTCTGTACAACACCATGTGGATGAATTGATGACCCTTCTTTTTGACAGAGGCGCAGCGTTTCTTATGTCAAAAACACTTTGTCGATGATCCCGGGCGGACAATAGAGCATTTGAAACTAGCGTTTAATTGACCCGTATTGTCATCATATGGACAATATAAATCTTATACTGCATCTTTGGACAACGCATCAAAAAATTGTCACTGTCAAAGTGTCATTGTGTCACCAGTTAGCACGTGGCATTGACCGCCCCTTTAACTCGATCAGGAGTTACTGGCCAAAAACGGCATCAATCGTAAGATTCAATGCCACCCGATCGCTGAGCACCAAACGCGTTAGCCGCATTATGGCATATGCGAGTGCCATGGCTTTTTTCTATTTAAAGCCGGCGATTCCTTGGTCATTGCAGTAACAAAATTTCCTAGCTCCTCGAATTGACTGCCCCTTCTCAGATGTCCAACGCCATCATTACTCACAGTGGTCAAGATTTGGATGCGACATCGGACGCCATCGATGAAGGTGACTGACATACACTCCTTACTATGTACCGCCAGTCTGACACGTCCTTAACGCCCAGTTAACGAACTGAAGGGGAAGATGTGGGATGAAGAATCAGAGTTTGATAAAGACAAGGACAAATCAAAATTCCGCGACTACGAGTCAGCCTGCGATCGCGTGAAAGCTTTTTATATGGAACAGCATGGTCAGTCCCCGATTGCAATCCATAATTATATTTTTATCCTCATCTTTTTTGCAGAGAAGCAGACGGTAGCCTTTAACATTAAGGCTCGCGTTGACTTCAAGACACGCAAACGTGCCCATATGGGTGTTTGGGAAGCCATGGAATATCTGAATACCTTGGTGGACGAGTCTGACCCCGATGTACGTAGCCGGCAGCACCGTTTATTCAATCCCTGACAATATGTTGACTTTTCACAGACAAGTATGTCCCAAATAGAGCATCTATTACAAACTGCGGAAGCTATTCGAAGAGACGGCAAGCCCGAATGGATGCAGGTCAGTTTATTTACTTGGTTGTGCCTGGTATTTGGAGTTTATACAACTTATATATAGGTGACGGGCCTCGTGCACGATCTCGGTAAACTGCTCATCTTATTTGGCTCAGAAGGCCAATGGGACGTTGTTGGTGTGAGTAGCTACTCATTCTTCATCTAACGTCATCTTACCGTTGATCATCTTCAGGACACTTTTGGTAATTCGTTGCAACCCGAAATTATCCACGGTCACTAACTGAAAATTTCCATAGTTGTTGGATGCAAGTTTTCCGATAAAATCATCTATCCCGAGACTTTTGTCAACAACCCAGATTTCCATGATAAGGTTTACTCTACTGAGGATGGAATTTACAAGCCCCATTGTGGCCTCGATAATGTTATGCTTTCATGGGGTCATGACGAGGTTTGCCAATTCATCCGTATCGTTTACCATGCACTCATCTAAACTGGGACTTTGTAGTACCTTTACAATGTCTTCAAGGACCAGAGTTCTCTACCTCCCGAAGCGCTCGCCATGATCCGGTATCATAGCTTCTACCCGTGGCACAGGGAAGGCGCCTACAGGCATCTTATGAACAAGAAGGACAAGGAGATTCTTGCAGCCGTTCAGGCTTTCAATCCTTATGACTTGTATAGCAAGAGCGACTCGCCTTGCGACGCCGAAAAACTCCGGCCATACTATCAAGGTCTTATTGCAAAGTTCTTCCCGGAGAAGCTAGATTGGTAACTTTCCTCATTAATATCTTTATTTATTATTAGACGTCCTTTGCATTTTTTCACTGTTTCATAGTTAATGTTTTGCTAGCATTTTAGAAATTGCTTTCACTCGCATCTAGACACTCCGCTTCATGGAATATGTATTCCACTGTCAAGTTCCCATAGATTTACACATACATATCTTTAGCCGCAGCTGTTAACGATACCCGCATCATTGCTACAGTATTCTTACACCATTGTATCCATCAGATTTTCGCTGTTTATATAATTTCTTTCTTACTATAATATTTCGTCTTCTATATAAAGTTAAATTTCACGTTAGATGTGCTCATTTTAAATGCTGAACAATCGCTCTGAGAGTTGAATTTTCCAACCTTTTCGCTCAAAGACGCTCCCTACTATTAACGACAATAAGATTCACAGTGGGCGAGTAATTTTGAAAGTACAATGCTTCTATAATAAGGAAGAGGAAAACACCAGCAACTTGAACTGCACCGACAACTTGAAAAGGCTGGTGTAATTTGTGATGAGCTGCAGATTGAACGCAGGGAAGTCTGAAACCAGAAGGGTTCCAAGCGACCATGTGAGCTTCGTGATTCAGATGGCACTCTAGTATAAAGACGTGTCTACAGAGTGTCGCCGATCGCTCTCCGGTTTCCTGAAAAGTCAATTCGTGTACACAACAAGTTTCTAGTTTTGACTCCTACCATGTTAGAGCCGCCTGCCCCAGAGAGCACTCTCCCATACCTTCCATTACAGATGGATAAAAAATTCATCGTCCTCTCTGACTGGTTGGTCTTGATGAAGCTTATGAACACAACTGATTGAACACGGCAGGGATGGGACCATCACGACTTTTGATTCGAATGATTGTGGGTCCACTCTGGTTGATTACCTTTGATGAGATGCGGATGCAGTTTCCACAGACATGACCGACAACCTTGGTTTCGGAAAAATCAAACGGAGGCAAGGCAATCTAGATATCCTCGCTGGATTGGATACTTTCAGGTAACTGTGCAGTGCCATTGGGATTCCTTATGATCTAATGCTCTCATCGCAGGGATGGATTCAAGAAAATGCTTGATAGTGTTGTTGCCAACGGACACACTTTTGACGATTGTAAAGAAAAACTCCGTAAAAGTACGCGAGCAACATATCTTTTATATTTGTCTAAATCATTGTTGTGCTACGCTTCCGTCCACCGTATCGCTCAGATATACGGCTGGATCCCGGTTTTAAAGAATTCTCTGCTTGGTGCAAAGAGAACGATATCCCTCTCATCATTGTTTCTAGGTTAGTCCTGGAAACTTGATTAAAAATCCACAGACACCTGTGTTGTAAAATCTCCGTGCTGATTTTTGATGTCAAATTTATCGGATCGTGACAGCGGAATGGCTCCACTTATCCGCTCGGTGCTATCGAACTTGGTTGGCGACGAGGCTGCAAACGAAACAGATATCATCGCAAACGATGTGACTATGCTCCCAGATGGAAAATGGGAAATACGGTTCAGACACCCTTCAAGGTGAGTCTGAATAAGAACGGATTTATCTCACAATTTTTCTTTCATTTGCAACTACCACTTGATATTTTGGATGTTATGTTTAATGTTTCCAACTGAACAGTGGATTCGGACACGACAAATCTCAAGCTATCCTTCCGTACCGCAATTTGGCTAACCCGCCTACACTTTTTTTCTTTGGCGATGGCGTCTCTGGTGTGTCTGTTGTATCTTGCTGTACGTTTCGCCGCGATTCTGATCAGAATTCGCTGCCAATCCTGCTTCCACTCGGAAACCACTCGATGACTCCATGTCAGACATCTCGGCCGCAAGGTACGCGGACGTCCTATTCGTCAAGAATAAGGCAGACGGAGAGAACGACCTAGCTGCTTATTGTACGAGAGAGAATATCAGACATATTCTTTTCGAAAACTTTTCAACGGCGCTGCCGATTGTCCAGGCGATTGTTTCCAAGGAAAAATCCATCGACGATCTTGTCGGGATTCAGGATGGACTTTCGATTTAATCTGCAGTTTTTTCAGGTTGAGATTTTTGTCATAATTTGTCAATTTGAAGCCTTGCCATGTGGTGCAGTCAAAGTGCCGGCATGCCATTGAAAATTCAATCACACGGGCATTACCTCAACGATGTAGGTGGCTATGTGAAATTTCACGGTCGAGAGTTACCGCCCGCTTTTTGGCAGTCTACACGGCAAAATCCCATCACTTCATTTAGGTCATTGTCATACATGTCTCCAAACAACCTATTATTTCTCATTCATTAAAGTTCTAGCTACCCAGTCACTGACACTTTGCCAGATCTTCACCTGCCTGCTGGGCGAATGTGAGAAGAACAAATCATTGTTGGATCCGCTACGAGTGTGAATTCCGTAGATAGCGACTGCCACTCCTACCATGAGTACTGCTCCTGCAATCACCGTCCTTTTCTCCGGATGGGAATGAGAAAGAGATTTGAAAACCTGCCTGTGTTTCTTGGTTTTAGTCTTGTCAGAATTCAGTTTCTCTTTCCCTTTCCGTCTGCGGAGGATCCATCTGCGTCTTGACGGTTCCATTTCGGAGTCTTCCTCCTCGGTCTCGACGTGGGGATAAACGATCAACTCTAGATGCTGAACCATCGCTTCTGCTTCTTCGTCGGAAGGGAGGTCAGAGAACGACTCGGACCATGTAAAAATGACACTCTGCGGACCCATGATAGATGAAAGGTGTAGGCCGGCGTGTGAAGGTGGAAATTCTGCGTACAGAGCATCCGCAAGCTTCAGTAGATCTGTGAGTAGCAGTGTGCTTTTGGAGTAGTCCTTGGGTGCAATTTCTTCCGGTTCTTTCGGTTTAGAATCAACCTCCTGGGACCCCAAAATCCCGCTCTGCGAATGTTCTAATTTGTCCGGCTGTATCTCTGCGGGACTTGCGTGGATTAGAAGTGCCTCATCACCGGCAGCGAATTTCGGGCAATTATCAAGTAATATATCATCACCTCTTGAAGGCAACATTTGATTATTATCTTCGCTCTCGTCCGCGGTTCTGGCAGGTGTTGTCGTCTGGACGTCTCGCTCATTGTTCGGGACTACTGGAGGTTCATAAACTGGGGAGTCACATACGGAAACTATTGTAGTTTCGCACATAACTTGGTTGGTATTCTTGTCGGTCATGCCGGTAATACTAGAAGTTGCCGGAAGCTCTTCGTCCAAAGATAGATAGTTGTCCACGCGGACATAGATTGCCTCTAGCTCGGCTTTCTCGCGTGGGTCTTGGTGTAGACCCTCTTCTTGCATCTCTTGCGGTGAAAAACCGTTCATTCCAGCGACCATAGCTGCCGACTCCAAGGTAGCAGTTGACAACAAGGGTTCAGTGTGGTCCGTTTCGACCATCGTGTTGGTTGTCAAATCCAAATGGGCCTGGGCATGCCCGACAAAGGCCGAACTGTGCAACATGGCATTCAAACCATGGTCCGGCTCCTCCCCGTCGGAGATATTTGGAAGACTGCTGAGTAGGGAATGAATCATTCCTTCTTCACCTTCCTCTTCTAGACAAAGGACATCTTGTTTGCGGGACAAAATAACCTACATAATGATCGATGGAATTTGTCAAGATGTCAAAACTCAGCATTCATGGTACTTACGGCGGCGGTGAGATACACTATAGCTATGGGTGGTCGGCATAGCAGATAGTCGAAAACGTGTTGAACAAGAGGAAGAGTGGGCACATCATGCGAGAAGAGCGTCAAAAGGTTGGATAAGGCGTGAAAAGGCAGTGGAGAACTCCTGTTGAAATAGTTGGTGATTCTCAAAACAAAGTAATAATATGTATTAAGACAAACTGTTCAAGGACACCAGCAAAATTGCTATCAGCCAACCGAAGAAGATTCTTCGTTACTCTGGAAAGCAAGTTAACTGGGTGGTGGGGAATTTCTTCTGCAAAAATACCTTAGAAGACCTAGAACAGGTTCTAGACCAGTATTCATGGCGTCTCGGAGACGATGCAAACTGAGCTTCTCGATACAAGGAAGATGAAGCTCTTCAGGCAACGTTAGAAAGACTACAGTAGCAATATCATGGTATCCCTAACAAGTTCATGAGCGCCACACAGTCCATGTCCTTTACGAATTTCGTACTTGGAAATAACTTAGTCGCGGTCGTTTGCGAAATAAAGACACGAGAAGCTTGTTGAGGCCAGTTTGGAGTACCTCTCTGTCGCGTTTCGGGTCTAAAAAAACGTCTTAAAGTAGTCCAGGAACGTTCTTGAGAAGGTCTTCCCACCCATTGGATAAAGAACGAAGCTTCGATTGGTGTCAAGACCAATCTGGCGTTCGTCGTTATGTGGTGTAACATCCTGCGAGCTCGAATAATCTACGGGTTTCTCTTTGTCCCCGTCGCTTATAGAGACATTAAGGAGTTTTGGCCTATAATCCCAAAGCTGATTAATAAATCCTGAGTGTAACATATTTCGAAATTTACCAGATGTTCACTCGCTCCGCCCCGAATCCGCCAGGTAGCAAACTTTTTGCTCTGAGCCCTTCCCAGTCAATCTCATTGTGCGACTCCATATTGTGGAATTTGCGATCCTCGGACAGCATATTGCTGCATGAAGGCTTGTGTCCAAGATTGGTTTTCCATGCGGCCCGGGAGCGGACACCACGTTTCCCGCTGTAAGGCACAGCTTCCTCGGGACGGACAGCGCTGAGGACGAAGATGGCGGTTTCTTCTTCTGTTTCTTCCATCCGTTTTCTGAATTATTTTTTCTTTCTTATCCTTATTTTTGATGCGTCTAATTATTTCTCTGCTGTTTTTCGCATCCTCATTGGCAATCGTATTCTCCAATCCCATTCCCCCAGACAATCCTGCTTTCGTCGCCCCTGGTCTACACGACTCCTCGAAAACACATTTGTTGGTGACGCATCACAAAGTTGTAATGGAGGAAATCCAGAAACGCGACCGGATTCCCCGATCCCGCATAGTCGGTCGAAGAAGACGCAATCATACGTAAAATGTTTCTACATATGTCACATCTTCACACCGCGTAAGGCCTACGTACGATTGCAAAATGTTTATGGAACTCTCATCTTTGTTTCCTCCAGATATATTATTAGATGGACAGGACATTTTCATGTACAATGCTCAACAATAGTTTTTGCATCCTTTAGAATTCACATATATATTTTCAACGGACCTGTATTTGCTTTTATTACTCTATTCTATCAGATCAAATAGTACTGGCATCCAATCGTTCGTTAAATGTCTGGCTATGCCTCCAGTTCGTGGCTAGTTAAGGTTGGAGCTATAGTTTATGTCTGAATTTCGCAGTTGCCCATTTTGGCCAGACCGCTGGCAACAGTTCTCTAAGCTCTTCGACGGCTTCGGCCGCAAATCCTACAACATACAAAGTGCCGTCTCAGTCAAACGCCACTGTACTGGATTAACTGGAGGGCAATTTATATCGACAACGACACCCGCGAATACCTACTATGAACCGTCCTACATTTTCTCGGTCCAGTGTTCTTGTTCTCGGAGCCAACTCTATTCAATCACTTTTACCCTCCACTCTCATATCCCAGCTAGACTCTTTATTGGAGAGTCATCGACTAGAGGATGCATATAACTTGGTTGATCAGAAAAGAAAGAAATTGGAGGAAAGTTTCCATATTGACGAAGACGAAGTTGAGCGCTATTTACGTTTGGCAACTCCGAAGCTAAGCAACTTCCAGGCAGAGGAACTACGCTATGTTTACCAACGAATTGGGTTTCAATGCTTCAAAGAAACTCTGTTTGATGATTCTGGAAAACATTTGTTCAATGGAGAATTAGATCCACGCATTTTAATCAGCTTTTACCCTGATCTCAGGGGGTCCCTTTTCACGTCGGATGACAGTATAGACATGTTTGCAGGCATTGCAGAGCATATGCCAAAGGAGGGTTCTGTTGACCAAATCAGTAAGCATTTCCTCAGTGCACTTTACGTTCAATAAGTGTCTGTTTTCTTCCTGTGTTTTTGGCTACGGCCTTGCATTCCTTACGAACATTGTTCTTCTATTGGAATTTATGTTTAGTCGCTTTCAACCTAGTCAGGAACTACTCTCCTCATTTAGCCCCGGACACTGCTCCGACACCAGAATTACAGGAGATATTGGGACTGGCAGCGAGGGAGATGCTGATGGAGTTCCTAAGAAAGTCAAAAACACGACGCAGTGTCGCGAAGGGCAAGGACATGGGATCTACTGGTGATCCTCTCGACATTGTGAGCCTGCGGAAATTGAAAAGCTAATTAGTCCTTATCGAACTTTTCTCTAGGCTATAGATACAGTGCTTGTTAAGCTATTCGCAGAGTTTGCGAAGACAAAAGAACTTATTGCTCTTCTACAACAAGCTCATGACATATCTTTGGCGGAAGTCGAACCGATCTTGGAAAAGAAAGGCCAAGTCAATGCGTTATGTATACTGTACAGGCAGAAAAAGGACGACCTTAAGTTATTGAATCTATGGGCCAAGTAAGATCTCCCTTCTAGTCTCTCAAGGTCCAGGAATTGGGTTTATCATTTACCTTAGGCTGATCGACGGAGAATGGACTGACGAGACAATTAACGATCCACTGTCTGAGATGGTGAATCTACTTGTAGAGAAAAGGGACAGAACATTATCTCAAAAGTGGGGCATTTGGTTGATCAAACGGGACCAAGAACGTGGGTTGAAGGTGTGGAGTGTTTTTTACACGAAAGTCATCTTGTTCAATCCACATACTTTTAGCTCTTAATGCTTCGGGATACTGGAAAACGGCGAGAGAGACCAGAGGAGGACATTGCCTTGTTAGATCGGATACATGGAGAAAACCCTGCTGCTGCTGCTCAGTACCTCGAATATCTAGTCTTGCAACGACGAAGCTCTGTACGTCTAACCATCAGGGTATCTCCTCCCCTCACTCAATTGCATTCATAGTCAAAGTTATTGCACATGAGATTGGCCCAAACATGGGTCCACCAGGTCCTCACCTACTCGAAGGATGAGAATATATCGAAACTTTGGAGAGCGAAAGGTGAAATACTGCGTTTCCCGTCATTTTTTCGGCGATTGAATTCGAATTTCCAGCATCTTCTTATGCCTCCACGCGCAATGATACCTCGTTTTTGTCATACTTCGTGTCTACGACACCAGATTCCGACCACAAACGCGCTAGATTAAAGAGTATACTTCTCTTAGCTGGTTCATCGCTCTATGATTCAGAAGCGATCCGTCAACAGCTTCTGGCTCAAGAAAAGCTGTTGAAAATAGAATTCGCTATAGTTGACGGCAAGGCATGTGTTACCTATCTTGGAGACAACCGACCATGTTGATCTTCTTTCAAGCTTGGCAAACACAAATCGGCTCTCAGCATCCTTGTTCACGATATCAATGATTCAACGTCGGCAGAGGCATATTGCACGCTTGGGGGGGACGTCGTTCCCCCAAAGGTGGCTCAGAAAATCGCTCAAGAATATGGTTTGGAGGACTGGGCGGCGAGCCTATTTGGTTTCAGTACCTCAAAAGTCGTTAACGGAAAGTCAACGCCTGGACCATCACCCCCGTCACACACAAAATCGGTGAACAATGAATTGAGGCAAAGTCTGCTGAAAATTTTGTTAGAAGTCTATATGGACACAAGGTGTGAATTATGGGAACTACGATACTTAAGCTCATCTTTTCCCTTTTTCAGGCAATCCGAGCAAGCTGCGCACTTGGTAAATTCTCAAGGCATTAATTTGGACACTCTAGACGTGTGTTTTTTGTTGTCTTCCTCAAAATTTTTTTTCCAACATATAAATTTGCAGGTCATAAGCAACGTGCCGTCTCATTGGTCGCTGAATATGATCACTCCATTCTTGTCGCATTCCCTCCGGAGACTCCTTCACGCTGAACAGGAAGGGAAGATTCTTAAAAATATCAGTGCAGGACAGAATCTAGAGGTAGATCGGTTCTTTCTACTTTTCATATGTGGCCTTCTCTGAATTCCACCAGGTAAAAGATAGGACATGGCTTATCCTTCGCGATGAAGGTGCTATCATAGAGGAGGCGGCCGAAGATGACAACACGGAGGAATCCAGTGAACCTAAGTCGTTCGATGAGAAAGGAGATCAACCCTCATCGGAAAAAATCGGGCTACATGTGACGCCAATTCATCATCTATTACCTAGCATCAATGGTTCTTTGAATGCGGGCCTTGGCGACAGCGACGTAGGCTAAGTCCACAGTATGTCGATGCAACAGCCCATCCCGATGCATTATTAAATTTATCATTTATTGTACAACATGAAACGTTTGGCTGATGATACACACCCGTTGTGAGAAAGCATTGACTTGGCAACACATTACTAGGACAACGAAATCACTGCATAAATTTCCTCTAATTTCCTTCACATAAGGATACCAGTCTTTCGGTTTATGGAAACCCTGAAACTCATCTGAGGATATAATCTGCGATGTCCCTTAGGCTCGGTTTCTAAAATTCCGAACAGTGATTGCGTTTGGATGTCAATGATCAACAACATGATGATCAAACGACGATCGTGTGTTTCCTTTTTAGTAAAACGTTCGACCAAAAGAAACCTAGTGCTATATTGATGTATCCTTTGGACTTGCTTCTTTCATAACACGACTCCTATCATATCTGAAACAACATACTTAACCGTGAGAGACCCAGTTGAAATCATGGATTGTTTGAGGACGTCAACAAACTAATCCTCTATCCTTCAACACCAATTTGCAACACTCCATCAGATGCGCTATATCGATTTGGATCTTTCGCATCGTCTTGCTATCAACAACGCTAACAGTGATATAGGAATGATCTGTTGAATAATTTTGTAGACGACGGCTGTCAATGACGACGGGCTTTGTAGCCATATCGTGAGATTTTGCCGCTAGGAGGTGACGATACGCATCGGCGAACGATACGGACAATGCAATCAATACTTTAATCAAAAATTGTATAGCAATCAAACTAGATCCAATGAAAATCTCGACAGTATGTTTTTTGCACCAAACCACCACTACGGAGAATCCGCTACTTTTCTACCCCAATTCAACTTGTGCTTTAAATAAAGTGCGACCCAGGTCAGGCCGAGCAAAACGGGGACTTCTGTCAAGGGACCTATAGTTGCCGCAAGAGCTTGTTCTGAGTTAACTCCATAAACCGCTATAGCGATAGCAATGGCGAGTTCCTGCGTCGCATTCAGTAAGGTGGATTCAGTGTCCAGACATGTACTTACGAAGTTGTTACTAGCAGCTGTAAACGCCTGGACCACTGCCATCTCGTACCCATAAACTTCATGTCCGACTCCTCTCTTTTCTCTCCGAGATAAGACGTACATGAGGAAGAAAGTCGACATCCACATTATTACAAAATAGAGAATCTGGGGTACGAATACCCGGAACACTGGCCCGAGGTTATGGATAATACGATGGCCTTGATAAGCGAAGAGGACGATGATAGTATACAGCAGCCCAATGGGGGAGAGTGGGGCGAAAACGAGCAAAAAGCGTTTGTTGAAGAATTCCTTGCTCGTCAAAAGAATTACAGAAAAGCGTGTGATAATGCCAGCTAAAAGTGGTATTCCAAGGTACTGAAGAGGATCGATCTTTCAATGTTCGTCTCACGCCAAAGGCAGGATAAAACATACGATTAAAACAGAAATGGCAACACGTCGATATGGGATATGTAAGTCTTCCTGTTTGTTTCCCCCGATAATATTGATTAAGAGAACCGCATATGGTGAGAATAATATCATCTGCAGCAACGCATTGAGCACAACGAGGATAGCGCAATACTCGTTATCACCCCTAGCCAGGTCGTTCCAGATAACCACCATAGCAATGCAACGGGCAATGCCAACCAAGATAACACCTGTACGATATTGTGGTAGATCTGGAAGGGTAGCCCAAGCCAACGCAAGCATGACGAAAGGACCGACAACCCAGTTCAAACAGACCGAAATACCGATGTGTTTCCACAATCTGGATGTGGAAGCAATGGCCGGAAGGGATTCATATCGAATTTTTGTGAGAGCAGGCCACATCATGACAATAAGTCCAATAGCAATAGCTATACAGAGTGATCAATAACAGGACCAAAAGAAACGAGAATAACTTACGAAGGGATACGCCATCAAATTTGGCACCATCGAGAGCCTCACGGACGCTCGGGGCAAATTCACCAAGAACGACACCGATAACCATCGCACAAAACACAAGAGGTGTCAATAGTTTATCCATAATACTCAACTCTTTGAAAGGAGCTGTCAAATAGAAATCTTAGTTTCCGAATACCCTAAAAAGAAAAACATACAAGGACGGGAAGTTTCACTGTTCCCATGTTCGGGATGCGAAGGTGTTGTTTCAATCTTTTCGAGGGCGTTTTTGTTCATGTCGACCGAGAGAATTGTAGTTCTGAATAAACATATCCTTACGCCACAAACCTTTTGATATAGTAAGTTTTGATTTTGATTTTGGTTTTGAATTTGAATTTGAATTTGAGTCACATGCGTATTGCATTATGTAACATTGTAAGCGCTCGCCCGTGAAGAAACAGATATGCATATGGAAAATTGGAGAAGTTACCAGCCTGCCAGCAGGAGTTAGTTCGGGTCGAAAGACTAACGGAGTGCACTCTTCCAGTTGAAGCCGGCGATTATTTGTTTGGCGATTCTTTTCTTGTTATTCATGAGTCTGCACCTGATGAGTTTCACCCTAGCCTTTTTTCTCGCTTGGTGAGCCAGGAAAACGTCTAGACGGACAAATGCATATAGTAAAAGCAAAAAATGCGCATATGCAATCTATGAGCGCGATCATCCACAACTGAGAAAGGTTGCAAAAAACGGAAGATTTCACTTGACGGTCATCAACACCACGCTTCGGATATTGGAGGACATTCATTCCTATCTAGATGACGACGCTTTTTTGGCTGATTGAAAAACTACGAGAGTTGCAGGTTCGGCTCAGTCCGATCCTCGCCCAAATTCGAGAACTGCAGGCTGCCATTGCCCGTTAGTCTTTACCATTAAAAATTTAAGTTCAATTTTTATAACGTTCAGAGCTAAACTTGCATATCATCTCAAGTTATTCTGAGCCCCACTCGTGACTCGATCAAATTCAACACCGATTTCTTCGTGTGTTGTGGATGCCCTGTATTAAGGGTTATCCTCTCGAGATGCAAGAGATAAGAACGAAGTTCTTGTTTCCTTTACTCCCGTGGGTGTGTTCTCTGACCAGAGGCAAAGTTGAAACTTTGATGGATGACCCATCCCACATAATGCTCTCAGCTCTTCAAAACGCGGATCTTTAAGCGCCCGTACAAAATCTTGATTATGAAAACACCATGGGTTCCACTGGCTGCGTCCTTAACACCTTCAACATTGCAGCCGATCTCTTTAGGAACCCAATCATATCTCCCTACACCCTGCCATCAGGATCTTTCAGTGAAGGTGCAGTTAGGTACGCAGGTAAGTAATTCAGGGTAAAATAACGGAGTCGTACACCAGCCTGGATCAGACTGCATAGTTGTCCTCGTATCTCGAGTCATTCCAGAAAGCTGGCAAGTATGCTGAGAAGTTCAGTCGACGTCCATTTGTAGAACCAGTTGTCGGAGGTTTCTCGAGGTATTGTCGAATTTGAGGGCTTCATCGGGTGAAGGAGATAGCCAAAGAACAGCATGACGGCTTCCATCCAAAAAGAACCACTTAGCCATACAGATTCGAGGAAAGGTAGAGATGTAAGGACTTAGGAGCTGGTTCTCTTCATCCATTCATTGACGAGATGAACTACGTCGCTGGTCGAGTCGTTGGACATACTCGAAGATGTGTCCAGAGGGATACAGGCGGGTAATCAGGAGTGAAAGATAAAGATCAATAGACGGGCCGGTCAACGTGTGACACTCCTCCTGGTACTGCGGTCGAACTCACTTTACACGGTACATACATATAAGCCTGGCCTCTCATTCGAGAATAATAGCATTAAATAAGAACTGCACATAACCATAGATCTTTTAATTTATCCTCAGTACATATGTCCTTACTAATTACATAAGAGGTCATGATCCACTCCTCGGTTGCCGTAACTTACTTGACATACATTACCGCAGGGTCGATGATCGTTCTGTATATAAAACTTAAGAATTTAAAATTGTTTGTCCGTTTCTTTCTCGTTCCTTTTCTTTTCTTTTTTCCTTGCCATCATATCTTAAGTTCTTTCTATTATACTATGCAAAGAGAGTTTTTTCCCAGTCAACCTCAGTTTGTCTGGCATCCTCAGGCACCTGCGGAGCTTTGTGAAAGAATAAACTGCTGGCGCCAACAAGTTGAAGTCTGCAGCCCAACCCGTTCGCCATCCCCGTCGCAGCTCCAGAATATCCGTCGTGAATCCCTAACGTCACAAAGCTCCACGCCACGAGCTACGCGTCGCCATAAACCCTACTCCCGGACACGTTTTCGAGAATCCACGCATACCGATCTCTCAGATTTCCACGTCACTGGACTGAATACAGGATTGGAGGAGTTGAATCAATATGGGCTACATAGGGAGACTATGAGGGTGCTACCCAGAGTCTTGGATGAGAGGTGCGAAGCGTCGTGCAGAACTCCAACCATAAGAGATTTCCGGGGTATGGATTTGCCGCACCCGGAGCATAATCCATTGGTACGTTGATCCATTTGTTTTTAAATAATTGCCTATACAATTTAAAAATGTTCCTTTTCACAGATTGCGCCATACCCGGATGTGGTGAAAGAAGAATACCGCCGTATCGCGTCTTTGTTCTACAGACTGAGTGTGGGACAACAAAAAGCAGAGTTGCGGTGGTTGGAACATTCTTCTCACGAGGCCATGGAAAACCTTATGGACGTTGGGGCTAACATCCAGCGTGTGATCGATGCCGCCCAGTACATCGTTAATTACAGCCAATATCATAACTGGGATATCGACTTTGCAGCGTTGGCAAATGAAGATTATTCTCCACCAGCAAGGGTGTTGCCGTCGCATATGCGCGAATTGGTCTGTCAGCCAGGTTTCACGGCTGACCCGATGTGTAATACGGAGTGGCATCTCTACCCTGCTGTTTAGCATTTGGGACTTTTTCGGTTCCTTCAACACTTTTAAAGAACAGATGGCATACGGTAACAGTCTAATACGTTACGCACAATATTACGTGTACATACTTTTATGCTAACAGCAACGCATACTTACATTCTAAAAGATATCTCGGACGTTATTCGCAGTTTACTGACCTGGCCCGAAGTGAGGAATGATCGTAGGGTCAGGATCCTGTCTTTGTGTACGCGTGTCACGTAGT
>QDKV01005265.1_pt1 | contig 41423 bp, 63 predicted proteins | sample 1861101 | NCBI WGS metagenome assembly QDKV01 (sample SAMN04275158, study PRJNA302643) | Fungus metagenome, whole genome shotgun sequencing project. | isolation source: fruitbody | host: Mallocybe terrigena | place: Sweden | collected 2013
AACGTGTTACTAACATGTTACTAACATGAATTTCTAACCTATGTTAGAAATTAGGCAATTTCTCACCGTACCCTACAGCTCTATACGAATGGTCTGAGAACCAAAAGATCATATGGTAACAAAGCCATAGCACTGATATATTTAACGTACACATTCGAATAAAATAGCATATACTGTACCATTTCAATCAACTTGGCTGTCCCCTGTCCCCCCCAATTTTTTTTGACCCTAGATTTAATTTTTTCTAAAACGTGGAAAAGTCACGTGTTTGCCGAGTTTGTCGAGTCCAAGCCAACAGGACAGAAATAAAAACATTGCTTCATCATATGTCGGCCTGAATCCAACACCACTTCGACTTACGGCAAAGTGGCCAATGTGGTGGTGGCTCGAAGTTCAATCTTCATAACTTCAGCCTTTACACGCTCTCTCGGCGTACCAGCCGAGCGAGCGGCAATGGAAATTGTTCCATAAGTTCCTTTACTGACAAAAGATGGGTTGACTATCGTCGTTGAGTGAACAACCTGTAAACCAAGAGAGAAATTAACAATGGTTGACCACGACAGGTGTTGACTGATGAACCAACCTTTGAAAACTGCTTTAACCGACTGGGAAGGATCATAACATCGGGAGCATAATCAAGACCTTCATCGTTTACCATGCGTACGCCGTCAATGTGGGTTACGTCGAGATTCACTTCAGCAGAGAGATCTTGTGGAGGAGGAAAAATCGGATAGAAACTGGAAAAAAGGGGATGCGTTGGCCACGCTTACATTTCCCGAGTGATCTACAGCTCACCTTCTTTGGAGCAGTAAATGCCTACAAAGACCAGCCATAACGTCAGTTGGGAGATCGTCAGGGCCTGGATCAAGGGAATCGATTTCTACCCCCAGTTTAAAGTACTCCTCTTTGCGGAGATGGAAAAGAGTATCGACACTTGTTATGGCAAACGAAATGTCATTAATCGTAAACCTGGCGGGATTGGGAAGGAGATGGATTCCCTTGCGTGAATGTTAGACTGGAGTCACTGGACTATTCAAAAGGGGCCATACTGGATGGAAAGGTATCGTATTCGTCGACAGTTCTGGTTGAGGAAACGCTGCGTGACCGCTGACAAGATCTCGTACACTTGGCACCAGCAAGACAATGCTTTCAGGAGAAACACTAGAAAAACTCTTCAAAGACTCGGTGAAATGAACCTTGAACAAATTCAACGGAGGGACGTCCATATCGCCAACTTTGATTTTAGGATGTGCTGTGTCTACGAATGGACCAACCTGACAAGTAATTGTAAATTAGTGTGTATGTTGTATGCAGTGGATGGTACAACGAACGAGCAGAACAACGTGAGGCTTCTGGGCTTTCAGCTGATGAAGCAAGCTTCGCCAGGGCTTGTAACCCAGGTCTGAATCTGCTGTGAATGGGCCGCAGGCAACCAACACTGACGCCGGGTTTTGGGAAGCCATAGGATCTAGCTTGGGATTGACGATGCCATGTGCTGCAGGAGAAGGTTTAAGTGGTGGGATCTAACTCAACGATCAACAAAGATGTCATGTTAATGATAAGGGGCTCACAGAAAGGTATTCAGTCGCAAGGAAATATCCTCCTCCTCCATTCTTTCCTTTGAACGCAGCAATACTGCCGGGAAATAGGCCAAAGCCTCTTGCACCTTTCACACCGCCCCTAATCACTATCGATGGATCGAGTTTGAGTGGAACACGGGCGCCTCCAGAAAGCATACGAGAAGACTCTATGACAATTGTTCCTTCTGTAAGCTTGGACATCGATGCCGTCTCTGCATCGTGTGTGATACGCCCAACAATGATTACTTCTTCCTAGGCCGCCTGTCAAGAATGAAACAAGAAAAAGACAAAGGTTGACTCACGTCGGTCATAGCGGATGGATCCCCAAAAGATGCTTTAAGATCGTAGTGAGAACGTATGAGATCCGCGAAATCGTCGATAATTTGGTCAAGTGCTATTCAAAATGTCAAAACGATGACGGTAATGGCGAGGTACCTTCAACGCGTACATTCACTTCTTTCAGATATTTTCTCATACATATAACGATCTAATAACCGGAACAGTGTCAAAATTTACGAAAAGCGAGTAAAGGTCAACTTACAGGCTCGTTTCTTCTTTGATTCTGAATCATTCTGCACCCCAACAAACGAGACATTTGATGTCGTGACGAAACTCGATTCCGCAACCTGTTCCTGCTTGACATCCGCTGTGGGCACTTTTGCGACAAACTTCTGGGATTGCAATCTTGACTTATCCACTTGTGCAGTCATAAATAGTCCGCGAGGTTGAGCTCTTGCTTTCGAAGAATTCAATTTCATCAAGTCCTGTTGAAGCCTTTTCTTCGCTTCGTTTAGAGTGTCCATTGTGATGGGAGTAAACTCGGAGCGAAACCCAGACGCTGAAAAGTTGATAGACTGTGTTTTCCACAGGAGATCTTCTCCTGAAATGCCATACATCCGACATATCGACACGCCTGGTAGATGATTGTTCATAGGCAAAAGTCAAGTCCCAAGAGACAGGACGTACACTCTGCAACAATTTTCTCGTCGAGGATCGTTCCATTTTCGCTGAAGACATGCTCAATCGTTGCAGCATCTGACATGAGAGTTGTTCAAATAGATCAGAAATTAAAATTGAATTGCGGTCGCCTTTACGGTTCGCCAGAACACCACGTGATCAAGGAAGGACGAAAGTGCACGTGATACTGCGTAAAAATCGATAATTATTTACCAAAATATTATTTACTGGTAAATTACGGCTGGTTAGAAGATAAGTAAATAATTAAATCACAATTTTTCAGCTTCTCGGAACTGGTAAAAACCCCCCTCACCGAGAGTGGGTAAATTACCAGTGAAGATTGGACGATGAGTTTTTTACGCAGGTTATATCAGCCTCGTCACTATGACTTCACATTGAAATTGAGGATGACATCACAATCGTAATTAGCAGGGGGTCATAGCGTTGGGCCTCAACAATATTAATATACACATTCCTTATCTCGTCTGCCGGTGTCACCGTCGTCGAAATCGAAATAAAAAATAAGGGTACAGACGAAAGCCTGCAGACCCGACAATGATACCTAGTAGTGATACAGCGATATTCCAAGAGAATTTGGAGAATTGAGAAATAAGACGATATGGTTTGAGCTTGTCTCAAGAAACATATACAAGGTAAGAAAGGATTGATGAGAGAAAAGTGGCCATAGTTGAAAGCCCGACAGGGAAGGGGCATTTTCAGCTTCTTCCTTCAACACCAATGAGGACCCAGCGAGAGCAACATCAAGGGCACAAGTATTTCTGAGAGGACGTAACTCATTTGCTGTTTCCTGCAGCTTCATGCATCACCGGGATACCGGGCTACACAGTCTTTTCTGTTTCAGTGACTACGGTCTTGATGGTCGTAATTGTAGCAGTATCAAAAGCGGTCGTTGCCTGGACGTCATCATCGGCATTCGGAGGCTTTTCAAAGTGGGAAAGCGAGCTCTCCCTGTTAACAGGGCTGGTCGAGTTCGTTGGAGATATTGAGAGGCTCTGGTGACCTGCGCCATGACCATTTCCGACGCCGGAGGCATGAGGAATGCTATGAAGATCATTGCAATTTAAGAAGCACGATGCACTACAAAAGAGAGGAGCGTACTTCTCCGGATTAGGGATAGCTGTGCCAACCGTGGCTGTAGAAGTAACACCAGCCTTGGAAAGTGCATAGTCGCCAGAATCAAAGTATTTGCGATCCTATAGTCAGACGGAGTCAAACCTAGTAAGACTCAAATCGAGGAAGACATACCTTCTGCATCTTCGTCAGGATGTTCTTATGTGTCGGCAGTTTACCATACTTTGCAAAGAGCTTTTGCTCCTCTGAGCTCATTTTCTAAGGTATTGATGTTGGGATAAAGGTTAGCTGTGACTAAGGTGAACGGCTTACGCTGATATCCACTTTGTTACGTTGGTAAGGAAGCATCTTGAGTGGATAGACGATTCAAACGACACAAAAGAATGCACCAAACGACCACTGGGCTAGACTGGAATAGATGATGGGACAATACGAAAAGTAATATATATTTTGGTTTTTATTCTTTGGTTCTCCGCCTAGCGGAGATAACTTCATAATGGCAAATGCCGACTCTGTGTGATTGTCATTTCATGGCAAGATCCGGCCCCAAGTTTTTCCTTGCTACTACTAGAAGTCCATAACGACAAAATCTATATTATCAGGTGTAATAGAGGCATTGCCAGTACTTGGAACTGGTCCCAGTCTTGATTTGTCCAGGCCATGAAAGTTGCAAGGTTCTTTAGCGGGGATAACGCCCGAAGTACTCTCACCTCCAGAAAGTGACACCTGACGAGTAGTCTGATGACCAAGGTCGTTTTCTAAGGCAAAATCAAACCAAGAAATGCCTTGTGAAACACTGCGCCGACCCGGTTTTGCGGAAATATCAATTTCAATAGGAAGGCTGACAGTTTGTCCCTGGCCGTCCCTTGGGAAGTCGTCTTCAAAAGTATCAGAGTTGTCAAACAACGTAGTGGTCTTTTCACTCATTGACGAGTTGGATAAAAGGGTAACAGGAGTCGAGGGTTCCGTTTCGAAAATATCGAAATAGTCAGAAGATTCTGACAGGTCCAAGGACATACGACGGGGATTCTGAGAAGAGATCACGATGGGTGAACATTCGCCATCAAAAAAATATAGGAATTCATTATCGCTGCAGGGATCAAACGGAATATTGGCTTCCAAAACGAGGTCGGACACGGATGCCCTTTCGGGAAAGGAAGAACCAAAAGCTCCGTCGGCCTTATCGTCGTCGAAGTCATTTTCGATGTCTTCCATATCGTGCCAAAAAGGAGAAAGATGGCAGGCATCGTCCCAGCTGGTATCCGACAAGATATCCACTCCTTGTTCCTCGTTCGACGGAAGAATATGATCATCAGAATAGTCCGAAAGCAGCAACTTGCTAGGCGCAAGAAATCGGTCTGTGTTGGCCCTGTCGCTTGATGGTGTCCAAGGGTATAGTCCTTCGTCAAAGTCGACGAAAGTGTCCATCTGGGGTATTTCATCGCAGAAATCATCATCTGAATCGGATGCTTTAGGTCCATGAGAAGAAACACCCTTTAAGGATATTAGTAGAAAGGTAAAATGACAAGTGACACCAATGACCTTGAACCTTTGTTTCTTCCTTGCAAGGCAGTAAATGCGTCCCAGCGCGTAAAGAAAAGCAGTTTCGTCGTCAATACGGGACTCCTGAGATTGTAAGTCGTTCATTGAGCCCACATAATCCGACAATGCAGCTTCTGCTGATGATATGCAAGATGACATAGTCTGCTTGAGAGTCTGAAATCTTGTATAAATCTGATTTTCTCAAAATGCACGGCGAACAGACCCTCAGTTTCTTTTCGAATACCTGCTGGAATGTGGGATTCTTAGAGCGCTTCGAAATGTTCCGTAAAGAGGAAAACAAAGAGGAGACAAATGTTTGCTCCACATCGAGTTGCTTGTAATCGTAAGCAGTAAAGACATGAAAAGTGCTTGACAATAATACCTTACACCAGGACCCAAAAATACGAGGGTAGCGTCTAACAAGACCCAGTTATTATTTACATGGGAGAACAGCTAAGGACACTTACTTTACTAGCTGAAAAGTTACAAATCTGCCAACAACGTTATTGACTGCTGTTAGATGTGTGAGGGGAAGTTGGCGAGAGAAAGGAGTCACAGCTGCACTGTGTGAAGCTGTCTGTGAAATTTCTGAAAGAGACGGTTCGTTCCAGACGTATTCTATATCAAAGCTCAGGAGTTTCAGGTGAGGTGGCTGATTGTCCATGAGCCGGCTTGCCCGTGATGCGGTGCAGAAGACTGAAGAATTATGTGTATCAGTTGAATGAAAGGGGCTTTAGTGATAAGCAGCCAATACAAGTCAGTAAACCAGTGTCCTCGTTAATACAAACGTCAGAAACAAAGTCCAGTCCGAGTTCCCCAGAATTCTAAGGAGCAATAAATTGATGCATAAGTCAGGAAAAGAGTCCTGATTATAACTACCATACGAAGGTACTCCGGCAGGTACTGGGCTATGCGCGACAATATCAACTGCTCGAGCGGTATCTTTGTGCCATTCAACGTTGCAGAAATAGTGATTGTCAGCGGAGAGACGAGGATTATGTCAACGCCCGGGGGAGGAGGATTTTTCATGATTTGCAGAGTATCAGATGGTTCACCAGCGACCAGACGGTGCTGGACAATTAGATTCAATGCAGAATTATCAGAAACTGTCCGGATCCGCGATTGAAATGCGATGGTGGGCATAGTTATTTAAAAGTGAAATAAACGACTTGACAGAACCCCAGAGTTTTATTGCACGAGATTATTTATTGATCACTGCCCCTTTCGGTAAATGCAGAACGCAGCCACAGCCCGATTTGCTTTTATCACTGACTCTCTGCCGACTTCATCATCCACGTCTACTTCTAGCGGTCGACTTGCAAGGGCTTAGCAATCATGGTATAGTTGTTCTTTTTTACCCTTAGATCTCTTCGGATTGGGCTCACGACCTCCCAGAGTCAAGAACTTGACCAGAAGATTGCAGAGACATGGAAGCACATACAGACAGAACGCAAAATCCTGGAGGCAACACAGCTCCTTCGTCAGGCAACCTCAAATCAGGACGTCCTCCGTCGCAACGACGCAAAAATTAGAGAGACAGAGCGTAGTTTGGCCTATTTTGAAGATACCCTTCGTGAGCTCCAGGCTCGCAAGGCACAACAACAACAACGAGACGACCCTTCGGGATTTTCTGGGGTTCAACCTCCACAGGTATGTTCCAGGAACGTACAGAATATATTAAACTGTTTATGTGAATTTTTAGGTGCCACCCAAAGAACAAGATCCTTCATCGAGAGGGCGGTCTCCAGAGCAGGGATATTATGGCAGCCGTCCAGGTCAGCTATCAAGAAACAAGCAATATACCAACTTGGATTTGATTAAGGCGGACACACCCTTTACTCCCAAGAAGATATCTAAAATGCTTCATCAACTGGAGTTCAAGCACCAAGTGGAACTGCAGTATAAGAAGGGTATCGATAAGATGGCAAAATTGTATCAAGCGGACGGTGACAAAAAGTCGAAGGCAGATGCTGAAGCTAAAAGATTTGAGAGCGACAAAAAAATACAACTCTTGGAGTCTGCTTTGAAGCGGTACAAGAATTTACATATCTTGGATGATGTGGAGGACGAGGAGAATGGTGTGTCCCTATTTTTCACTCCCTTGCAGCATCTTCTTCATGTGCTTCACAGATACCAGCGTGAATGATAGCGAACGAAAAGATAAATTGCGCTCCAAGCCTCTTTCTGGTACATTATATGTGACCGTGAAGGGAGCTCGTGAGCTTGACCACGCCCCCATTGTGTCGCGTTCTCGTTCAGCGCCTAAAGCTGTGGACACATTTGTCTCGATAAAAGTTGAAGGCACCCAATTAGCAAAATCTCACCCATCACGTACTGACAGATGGAATGAAGATTTCGAAATTTCAGTCGACAAAGCAAATGAAATCGAAGTCGTCGTCTACGATAAACAAGTCAGTGAACCCAACCCTCTGCCAATTGGTCTCCTGTGGATACGCATTACCGATTTAGTTGACGCTCTCAGGCGTCAGAAAGTGGGAATGGACGCCCAAGGTGGATGGGTCACTGCGGGGGCTATGCCTGGAGACAGTCCAACTGGCATGATGCAACAGCCCGCAGGACCTGGTGACGTGAACACGCCTTTAGGCTATGCCCCCCCTGGTGCTCCCGGATCCGGATTTCCTGGACAGGGTTCGGATGGCATCGATGCTTGGTTTGCTGTCGAACCTGCTGGCGCCATTAGTCTACAACTTAATTTTGGTAAGCACGTTTCCTGATGCGGTATTTACTTGACTAAATCCGTTATAGTCAAAGAAAATGTACGAAAACGTCCTTTGGATGGCGGCCTTGGAGGTCTTGGCCGCCAAGGTGCTGTTAGAAAGCGCAAAGGCGAGGTCTACGAGATGAATGGACACAAATTCGTGCAAAAGCAATTCTATCAGCTTATGCTCTGTGCTTTCTGCAATGACTTCCTGCTCAATGCTGTTGGATATCAGTGTGAGGATTGTCGCTATATGTGCCACAAGAAGTGCTACGAAAAAGTCATCACCAAGTGCATATCCAAGTCGACTACAGGAGTAAGTCCTTCTCTTCTACATTCTTTGTATCGTCTCACCGATTATCTAGGACGGCGATGAGGAGAAGATCAACCACCGCATTCCACATCGTTTCGAACCTCTCACCAACATTGGCGCGAATTGGTGTTGCCATTGCGGATACATGCTCCCTCTTGGACGAAAAAATGCTCGTAAATGTCTGGATTGTAACATTACATGTCACGCCAACTGCGCTCATCTTGTCCCCGATTTCTGTGGGATGTCCATGGAAACTGCAAATGAGCTTCTTCGCAACTGGAGGGATATTAACAAGTTGCGGGGTGACAGAGCGGCCAAGCTTCCTCGACACCAAATAGACCAAATACCTACTAGCACACAGTCTCTTGACGTGCCCATGGGACAACTAAAACTTTCGACACCTGAACCCACACTTTCTACTGTCGACACTTATGGCCGACCGGCGTCTGTACCTCCACCTTCTGACCGATATCCTGATCCACGCCATTATCAACCAACATCACCTCAACAACAACTTCCTTCGGCTCAACAAACTTCTACATATGGTCCCCCACGGCCGATTCAGGGACCCCCTCCTGGAGCAAGGGTTCCGGTGACACCAGGCTACCCTCAAGAACAGGTTATACCAAGTCGAATCCCAGTCCCCTATGACACCAGCGCCCCTCTGCTAGAAAATCCTTATGGTCCAAGTCCTGGTGGTTATCAGGTATGGCAATTTTGAGTATTGTCCGAACATTATCTCACTCGATATTTTTACAGCAGCCACCCAGGATGCCAATGCACCCGGCTCAACAACCGCGTCCTGTGCCCCCTGGTCCTTCTGGTCCACCAGGGCCACAAGTACGTCCGATGGAGCGCCCCGGTTCTGTGCCACTTCCAATGACCCAAATGTCGCCGCGTTTGCATCAGCAACCACTGCCACAACCTACGAGACAGGGCACTCGAAAACGGAAAGTCGGGCTTGATGATTTCAACTTTTTGGCTGTTCTTGGAAAAGGTAACTTTGGTAAGGTCATGTTAGCCGAAGAGAAGAGATCGAACCTCCTCTACGCAATTAAAGTCTTGAAGAAGGAATTTATAATTGACAATGACGAGGTGGAAAGGTTAGTAACATAGATCCTGCAAGATGTATTGCCGTTTGACATATGCGTCTCAGTACCCGATCGGAAAAGCGTGTCTTCTTGACCGCTGCCAAGGAGCGTCATCCATTCCTGCTTGGGCTTCATTCCTGTTTCCAGACAGAGACTCGTGTCTACTTTGTCATGGAGTATGTCAGTGGAGGTGATCTGATGCTGCATATTCAACGGAAGCAGTTCTCTCTACGGCAAGCAAAGTTTTATGCGGCAGAAGTGCTTCTTGCTCTTGAATATTTCCACGCGAATGGAATTATCTATCGGTCTGTGCAATCCCTTTCTATTCCTCTCTAAACAATCCACTGAAACATATTTGTGAAGCGACTTGAAACTAGATAATATTTTGCTGACGCTTGACGGTCACGTTAAGGTTGCAGATTACGGTTTGTGTAAGGAAGAGATGTGGTATGGTCAAACGACAAGCACATTCTGTGGCACACCTGAGTTCATGGCACCAGAGGTTCGTTCGTCGTTTTTAAAAAGAATCCTCTTGAATAACCCATATTATTATTATTATTTAGATTCTACTTGAGCAACGATATGGCCGTGCAGTGGACTGGTGGGCTTTCGGTGTCCTTACCTACGAGATGTTGTTGGGCCAATCTCCTTTCCGTGGAGATGACGAGGATGAAATCTTTGATGCCATTCTTGAGGACGAGCCCCTGTACCCAATTACAATGCCGAGGGACGCGGTTTCAATTCTTCAGAAGGTAAAGGAACAACAATGATATTATATGCCAATACTGAACATCACCTACAGCTGTTGACAAGGGATCCAACCCGCCGACTTGGTTCAGGCAAAGAGGACGCCGAAGAAATAAAGCGACAGCCATTCTTTAAGGACGTCAGTTGGGATGATGTCTTTCATAAGCGAATACCTCCTCCTTATTTCCCCACAATCGTACGTGTTATTCTTTATAATTGTCATCCAGTCTAAGCTCCGTTTTGTGCAGAACGGCAACGCCGATACGAGCAATTTCGACGAAGAATTTACTCGCGAGCAACCCACATTGACGCCGGTGCACGGGCAGTTGTCGACTCGTAATCAAGCCGAATTCAACGGTTTCTCTTGGGTAGGTATTTTCCTGAAGATCCTTATGCTGTCCACTAACCAGAGTGTAGGTCGCGGGCTGGGCTGACATGTAAATCGACTACATATTTCTTATATTACTTTAGTTTGTTTCTAACGCTTTTTTTTAATGACCGTATATCGCTGTCTTTTCTTTCTTCGAAATATCGATTCCATGGACTTGTATGTGTCTAACTTGTGCCTAGTTTCAAATTATCCTTGCTGGTGTTTTGTCGTCGCTTTTGCACTCGTAACTACGTGCCCACCCGTCCCGGGCACGCCCGCTATGCTCTGTTCCTCCAAAGTCGATTCATTCCCTTCCTCCTCGCTGGAACTCCGCATCAACTGATGAAAAGTTTGCCATAAGGAAGCAATGGTGTCGTATTCCTTTGTCATGCCGAGCACTTCCTCGAGTTTGCGGTTTAAAACGTTTGTTGATGAAAGCAGATCTTCAAATCCCTTGATCGAGAGAGGGTAAGGTCATCGGCATACTGAGACAGATATCTAGATATACCAAAGTAATCTCTCGAGAGAGTTTGTCGCGTTCACGTTCAAAGAAAGACTGCTCTTCATCGCTATGCGGCATCAGAAAAGGTGTCTACGTTTATGATATGGAGCTCGAATCCAACTTTGGCACGTGCCGCGTCGGTCAATTTATGTAAATTATTGATCTTTTTTTCCTTCATCATGATGCTTTGAATATACATATATAAATCGTCGCACGCCCAAAATTGGGGTTCAGAAATTTATGCAACCCCGAATGGTTCTATGCGCGGGCCTGCAAGATAAGTAGCCTGAAAGATAGCTTGATGGAAAATACTTATTCGTCAATCAGATTGAATATACGAGTTGATCGAAAGCGATTATGTTATTCAGTCATATGTTGTATCCATTCGCACACCGAAATTCTGCTTCACATCCATGCCGAGCAGTTTCATTCGACCAATCTAAGAAGCAAGGCAAATGATCAATTGAAACGGCCCATTCATCGAAGTAAATTCAAGAATTTTACCTCATTACGTTGTTGTTGGACCTTGCGCAATTCCATCAGTTGCTCTTTTGTCATGTAAGTGTCTTGATCAGACGTCTTCCTTTTGTGCGCATTCGAAACGGCTTTCAAGTCGGCATCGAAATCATACAAGTCATCCGACGGAGGAAGATATTCGCCTTGTCGTAAAGCTGACATACGTCGTTCATAAGCCTCCATGTTATAGTACTTTTCATGTGGTAAAGTCGCTGAAGGAAGTGGAAATCGGACCCAGGCCAGCAGACGAGATGATTATATTTCTCACCTGTATTGTAATCTTCTGTGAAGCGAGCAAACTCCTTTTTCTGTACATCTTTCGAAATCGTTTCTGGATTTATTTTGCGTTCCTCCACAAGCCATGTCCTGAACTCTTGGTCTTTTCTGAAAATACTGTGTAATTGATGAGTCAAGGTTTTTAACGCCGACAAGGGAATAGACTTGCTCCGTGTCCGAAATAATACCATATTTGCCCCAATGGGGTGTAGATGTCTTTTCTTTCTTTTTCTAAAGAAAGAGTATCCGTTGAGGTGTTGAAATGGAATAGCGGCAGGAATGCAGTTCTGAACAGACCTTTTCCTTTCGCTCCTTTCTTCCATGTTTTTTGGCTTTCCGACGTTCGTTGCTCCTGCTTCTTTTCCGCTTCCGTTTTTTCCGATGTGAAGACCCTTCGCCCAAATCTGAGGAACTGGAAATCGAATGTGAACGCCGTTTGTGCTTCTTTGGGTCCACGACCTTTTCCAAAGAACGAGAACGCGATCTGACATCACGTTTCCGTTTCTTTTCTCTTGTTCTTGAACTGGAACGCCTGGACCTCGAACCATCCCTCTGTCTGCGAGTCGGACTTCGACTTCGCCGCCCTATCGAAGGAGAACTCGAGCGGGATGGCCTAGACCTGGAAAATGTGAGGTCGTCGCGGTGACTCAGATCTTGCCTTTGATTATCTTCAACATAATGAAAATTTCGTGCCGGAGACCCTGAGCGCGGTTGATGCATGTTGAGTGTGGTTGGATGCGGAGGATGTGCAACTCTGTGCAACTACGGGTGCAAGCGGTACTTAGGAGGATCATTACGTAACCACTTGTAAATTGCTTCACCGTGCAGTTTGAAAAAACAACTCCCTTGGACTAGTAGCCTCTTTGTATTTCACTAGACTCTCCCTTTCTCTTTTCCTCCTTTGCGGCCAGCGCATCTTTCCCCCTTCCCTTTGCAATTACAAATGAATGGTTACAATGTCAGTTCGTCAATATCGTCGGCAACGGCATTTGATTCTCAGGAGCTACTACCGGAGCAGCAGGCACAACAACTAGAGGAGGAACAGCAATTCCATACATCTTTCTGTCGCGCTCTTTACGACTACGAGGCGCAGGACCCTTCAGCTCTTTCCTTCCGTCGTGACGATATAATCGAAATTCTCACTCGGCAGCCCTCTGGTTGGTGGGATGGTCTCCTGGGCGAAGAAAGGGGATGGTTCCCATCTAACTACGTCGTCATCATCTCCGATGAGGAGGCCGAAGCTGCATTTGCTCAAGCAGATTTTGAGGCCCAAGCGGCAGCTGTCGGCTCCCAACGTGTCTCCGTCGACCTTTCGCATGCTTTGTCGAGTGGGGCACAATCTGGACAAGAAGAGCGGCTTAATAACGAATTGGCACACCGAGAAAGCACTCGTGAATCAGTTTCTCAGAACGGAAGCACGCCCAGCGACTTTTGGATGCCTGAAGTTACGGCAGATGGACAGGTGTGACTTCATTCCTATTGCGTCAATCTCAATTACTAACAGCTATATCCTCAAGATCTATTATGTGAACCAACAAACCGGACAACGTTCTCGAGATCTTCCTCAGGAAACGGAGGACGATGTGTCTGACGTTGATCTTGTGGGTCTGCCATCCGCTTCCACATCTGGCATGTCTGCATTTGGCTACAGTGAAGCTTCCTCCGAATCTGAGAACGACGTAGGACCGAAAATTACAGAGCGGTGGGTCAAGAGGTTAGCGAACGATGGTGTCTCATATTTCTACCTGAATACGTTGGATGGTCGAGTGCAGTGGACAGCCCCTGAGTTCGATTCCTTTCATTCATCCCACTCAAAGACGGCTAGCCAACCAGATACCTCGTGTCTCAGCGTCTACTCTGACGACTCTGACGTTCAGCCATTCGATCACGTTCCGAAGTCAAGGTCTCGACCGAATACCGATGCTTCCCACAGAATACAATGGACTCGCCGCTCTGAATCTGCTCAAGCAACAGTGATGGAGCTCACATCTGCCGAGCGCATAGCAAAATCATTGCAGCAAGTTCTTGAGCCTCCTCCGCCGGATGTTGTTGGTGATCTGTCGACCGTTACCAGAGATGCCATTCGTGCTGTGGTTGACAACATTCACACAATAGGCAATGGTTTCCAACCTGAAGATGAACGGAACTTAGATCAGCTCGTCTATAACGTCATTCTGGCTGTTCGAAATCTTCTCTATATCGCTGGTGCCCCTTCCGCCACCAGTGCTTTTTCTGATGCTTCGCGTGATGCAAAGGGCTTGTCCTCAAGACAGTCTTCCCTGAAACCGTCGCAACGAAAGGTAACCGCCACTCTCTCAAGACTAGTCTTAAGCGCTCGTGCCATTCAGTACGATTCTGGTTCGACACTCGCCGATACACTTACCCGTATCGAAACAGACTCTGAAGAGCTGGAGAGGGCTGTGATGTCCTTCGTTTCTGACGCCCAGCGCTTTGAACGCCATGAGCACTTCAAAGAATTCCCCAAGCGATTGCATGGCATCTTCTTGACTTCTAATATTGGACTCGGTCTTCTTGGTGGTGGTACTGCAGGGAGTTGGAAGGGCTTTGGTTATCTTGCTACTGATACTGAATCCGACATGCCGTCAAAGGTTCTTGGAACTGAAATAATCTCCGAGATAGGTCTTGCCCTGTCTAGGCTTTATGATAGTTTTGATGGGTTGACTCGAGTTCTTCGAACTACGACTCCTAATTCAAGTAGGTTGTCGCTATTTTGTATTATTGTCATGGCTAATTATTTCTCCGTGAGTTCACCAAGTCCGAATGTGTGTGAAAGAAATAGTCTCGCAGATCTCGGCTTTCCTTTCACTGGTCGCCGACATCCACATAGCCCGACACGTCGATATCGATGGTATCCGTCAAGGAAGCGATACAATCAACGATCAGTATTCGCAGTCTGTGGAAAATGCGAGGCGTCTTGTTCGAACACTGGAGACGGCTATTCAGGCTGTTTATGACGACAGTGCTGCAATATTGTTTACTGCTCAAGGATTACGTGAGAATATACAAGACGCTCGACGAGGAGAACAGGAAGCGCAATACGACTTATTGGATAGTTTATCTACTTCCCTGCGGAAGAACCTCGATGTTGTCAAGCAAAACTTTGAAGCTCTGTTGTCCGTTGGACACGAACAAGCAGACATAGCTCAAGGGGATTACAATGGATCCATTGACTGGCGCATGTCACGCATCAGTGCTATCAATGAACACCTCAGCGTTTCGCGGAATCCTGCTAAATCTCCGGCAGTATACGGGTCCGATAACGAAGATGTTGTCGATATCGAACTTGCCTTCAATCGGCCTGGATTCCGGAAACCAAAGACCTCAACAGATGCATCGTTTGACTCATATCGTACTTTGGCGAACTCGGAGCCTATGCCACTTCCATCACTGAACTCCGAGATTTCCGTCAATGAGACACTGGTCGCATCATCCCCGGGTCACGGTGACGGTTATATCGACGACGGTATCCAATCAATACTCGAAGACAGCACGTGAAGTCATTTCAGCCTATAAATCATAGCCTAACATTTTTTTCATAGTTCCTGCCAAGCCTACCAGAGCAACATCTGGTTCCAATAAGTTGCAACGTCTTTTAGGCGACGAATATGTGGACAAGGTTGCCGCTGACCTCCAACCTTGGTACCTTCGACCGGATTATTCTCCGTCAGACATCTTAATTGAACCCGATGGTTCCGTGCGGGGCGGAACACTCCCAGCCCTTGTTGAACGTCTGACTGCTCATGAGCAAGCGGGTGAATTTAATCTCAGTTTCACATATTTTCTTGCTCATATCCTTTAGATACGACATTTAACAAGGCCTTCCTTATGACATACAAGTCGCTTACAAGCCTCGATGAGCTGTTCAAACTCCTTGTCGAACGCTTCCGGATTCAACCGCCCGAAAATCTCGATGTAGAAGAACGCGAAGAGTGGGGAAAACTCAAGCAACGTGTCATTCAGATGCGGTAAGCCCATATTTACAACAATAATTCATTACAGCATGTGACCTTTCATTGTCAGGGTTCTTAACACATTCAAGAGTATGATTACTGATGAAGGTGTCATGGAGAAAGAGGATTTTTATATTCTCGACCCTATGAAGGAATTTATTTCGTCCGACGAAGTGTCGAAATTTGTTGCGGCGAAGCAACTTCTAGCCCTTATTGAGAGAGCTGTGCGTTTCTTTCTGCCCTTTGTGTGAAATTGCACTTAAGCACCGTTCGCAGCGAGGCCAAGGCGATGTCAAGACGATGGTCACCACACAAACTTCCCCTCCACCTGCTCCTATTATGCCAAAAACCAACAAGAAATTGACGCTCCTCGACATCGATCCCTTGGAATTGGCTCGTCAGCTGACTATCGTAGAAAGTTCTCTGTATCAGAAGATCAAGCCCATTGAATGTTTAACTCGGTCGCGTGAACAGAGATCCGAAAACTTAGACAACATATCAAACTCCATTCAGACTAGCAACCGTGTATGTTAATTATTTTTTCTTTGTTCAAATGGTTGTGTTGACTGCTTTTCTCGATTTTTCAGATTGCTGACTGGGTCGCAGACAATATTCTCAGCAAAGATGAGCCACGCAGACGAACTCAAGTCATCAAACATCTTATTATGATAGCAGATGTACGGTGCATCTCGCGATGCTTGTTCACTGCAATTGTCTACCCATATTGCAGCGCTGTCGTAATCTCAATAACTTCTCAACCATGGCTGCTATTATCTCTGGCCTCAATACACCACCGATTAGACGCCTGAAGCGGACTTGGGAGCATGTCAGCCCGCGATTCATTTCTCTGTTTGAAGCGTGCAATGCCATCATAGATTCCAAAATGAATTTCACCAAGTACAAACAGGTGCTAGCAACGGCGGCATCTCCTTGTGTTCCCTTCATCGGTAACTTTTCCTGCATTATTTTCCGTATGAAAAAGCTAATCACGAAGCAGGTCCATATCTCACAAATCTGGAATTTATCCAGGTTGGAAACAGAGACAAGCTTCCCAGTGGTTTGATCAACTTTCGCAAGCGTCAAAAGGCTTCCGAGGTGATCAACGACGTTAAGCGGTGGCAATCACAATTCTACAATTTGCAATCTATCCCTGTCATTCAGACTTACATCAGTGAGTCGTTAGGCCAATTTAAAGACTCGAAGGCGTCCGGCGATCGCTTCTGGGCACTCTCTAACGAACGTGAACCACGAGAGCGGGACGATGAAAAGATGACAAGGTTACTGCAGGAGAGTGGCTTCTTGTAATACGAAGTGCTATAGAAAAATCATTGCTGTGTATTTTTATGGTTGTAAGATTATCCTTCAGCATTTTTCCTCCCTCCCCCAGCACTTATTATCATGTATGTCTTTCTGTGGCTCCATTTACTTGCCCATTGTGCTGTGCTCTCTTTTTGTTATTTTATTTAACCTTTACTCATATTACGGTCTTCAACGATCAACAGCATTGGCCCTTTTAGGCCTGTCGGTGGTCTCAACGCGGCCTATGATAATAGTCAGATATGATAATGGAAAAAAAGTAAACTTTGGTCAAAAGCTTTACATTTCGATACACATTTCGGTTCCTTTTGCTAGTTTCCTTAAAATGTATACCTAGAATTTTTACTGTCGAAACTCTCGTTGCTTCCATCTTATTGTTGAAAATAATGTTATTAGCAGGATTTATCCTAGGTTGTGATGTACAGATTTTACAGATGTCCCCTATGCGAGTGCTATACTATGTGGAGGCATGCCAACAGTGTCTGTTAGTGATCCAATGCGTAGATACTAAAGAGAATCATGACTGATCACAGTAAGAAAAACCAAGTGAAGAGAGAGAGAGAGATTCAAAAAGAAGATATGTTGCAGTTCATCATGCCATGTGCTGAGTGGCCAATTTCCAAACTTTTTAAGCTCATCGACCATCTGCGAGCTCGGGGTCCCCTTCCTCACTGCCATCCAGGAAATCGATTTCACCGTCATCGAAAGACTCGAAGACGACCAGCACTTCTTTACCATCAGTTCTCCAATAGCCCTGATCGATAAGGGCGTCGAGCTCCGTATCTATACCCCTTCGCCTCTCTGTCCAGCCGACAATCCACTTTGACTTTGGGCAGGTTTCACGATACCCCGGTTGCCTATATCGATGACAAAGTCCACTGAGGATGTCCTTTCCCGAGACCCCCGAAATTTTCAGCACTTCTAGATGCGGCAGTATCGGAGACGAGCTTTTCAGATCTGGCTTTTCAGAGGTCGAATCAGAAACAAAGCGATTTTCTGAAAATATTTTCCAAAAGCCAGGTCCGACTCTGGCAAAATCTACTTCTAGCACTCGGAGATTTTGGATGACCTCGAAAAAAAGCACCCAACTGTGCCAGCTGCATTCGAGGGCGCGAATCGTGAGTCTGCTGAGACTGGATAAAGAAGCGATAGGAATGTTGACTGATAATTGAGAAACGGGTATGGTGTCTTTGGGGGAGTCTCCAACATCTGACAAATGTTTTGTGATTAATTCAAGAAACGGAGTGTAATCCTGATCGGGAAGGTCAAGTGTCAACACTTGAATGTTTGGAAGGGTGAGACGTTCCAATAAGATACAGAGATAGTCCGGGTCCAGATCGGTAAGGCTCAGTCCCTGCAGACGCGGAAGTGGAATTTTTTCGTTTGCTGGTGGCCAGTCCAACGCTTGGTCCCCTGACGCTGTCTTCGGCCCAGAATAATGGAGGCATAGAACCTCCAATTCCGGACTGAGCCTAAGCATCCTCTTCCACCATCTGAAAGGCGGTCGGATATTATCGGGATGAAGCGCCAGCTCAAGCCGGCATAGATTCATGAGGTACGGACTCTTTTCCCAAGGTAAATTAACGCCAATGAGAGAGACATTCCTGAGACGAGGGAGCGAATTACTGAAAACGATCACAGGAGGTCTGTAAGTTGCGAGGTAAAGATTTTGAGTCGTTCGGTAATCTTCGAAATGGTAGAGTTGAAGGGTTTCGAGGTTAGGTGCTGGTCCACAGGTGCTGAGAAACTGTCTCGCCAACCCCTTGCAATCATTGTCACATATTTTGAGATGAAAGGAGCGCCATCTCTTAACATGAGGAGTGATGATTTGAAATATAGACCGCACTTCTTCCTTGTAGAGAGTCACACCGGGAAAGTAGTCTTCCTCAGCTACGCTGTCAAAAAGAATGTCGAGTAAATAAGAAGTGGACCTTGTGCATCGCGCCAAATATGCTTTTGCACGGTCGACATGCGACTTCTCTCGGAAATGAAGGGTGGTCCACAGAGACGGGGTTCGCAAGGCCACCTGGCGCCAATGCTGACAGACATGGGAGACCACAAGCTGAAAATTGGAGGATGGAGCCGGAGCGTACGCCTGCTCTGGCTTGAGTAAAAAAGGAGAGTCCGCATAAGGATAATCAAAACCAGCACCAAGTACAAAAATTCGAGTTAGAAGTTCGACTGGCAAGGAGTGGATGCCCGTCTGTCGGTAAGAAAATACGACACGCTGTGCGGCCATGGTGGAATCTTCTCGCGAAGAAGAGCGCGGAGCTGACAACGGTGGATGAAGTAAGTTTGTACGGCGCATATTCGTAACCTGATAACGGGAATGTCGGCTTCAGCCTGACTTCTTTCGCGGATGTACAAATGTCTGAGGACCATACCATGATGGAGAGTATCTCGAGACCTAATGAGTAGGGTGATGGTTAATGAGAGAGAATGGTATGGAGCTGGTAATGAGCTGGATTTAGAGAGAACCCTTCACGTACAAGGTAGTTGGGCTGCCAATTCTTTCCGTGGCCTGGCGATCTCAAAGTCAGGTATGGATCGCCCAAGGCTGGCAAATGATACACGAAACCAGGGTGCTCCTTCCATCCTACATCAGGATTGTCCTTTATTCTCTTCTGCCATCACACCGCCGATGATTAGCTCTTCAAGCCTTCTTCCCAAATTCTTTCCAACTTCCGCGGACGACATCTTGCGAAAGGGTTACGGGATTCAGGGTCCACGATTCCTGTTCGTGCAGCAAAAGTGTGAAAGCGAATTCAATAGAGGTAATGCAGCACTTAGAATATTGTCCGAGTCCATACACGCATATGCGAGATGACTAAGCAAAATACAGACATAAGATTATTGCTGTAACTCAAAGTTAAGAGGCAACTGCTCTTTTCTAGCACCTTCTCTTAGGGCAATCAGACAGTCAAATTTCAATTAAATTCGTCTGTACTCCTTGCCAACTCTTTCTACTGGAAGGTGGCCCAGACCGAGGGCGTTGGTACCTCGGAATCACGCCTGGTGACCATGAGACTTTCATAGAAGGGCCGCCTGTTGATTGGGTGTTCATTGCCGATTCCTTCACCGATTCCCTTCCCCAGAATAATTATGAATCGCTTTTGTCATGGAGCCTTCACCCCAACTTCTTCCAGCAGCATCACTTCACAGAACGAAAAGGTAACAATATAGAGGCCAAGCGAAAAGGACCAACGAAGGCCAAGGGGAACCTAGAACTCATTCCATCATAGAAAACCTTGAAGACCAAATTGTAGGAGAGATGAAAGATCGTCTCTCGCCTTTTGGAAGGTTGCTGTAGGGAGTTGGCAAGATTAAGTTCCAAGAACAACATTCTCGTCGCCGAAATTGACATTCCCTTGCGTTTGACCATGCCAGTGGTTAGGAGATAAAAGACATCGAGTTATGTAATGGACAAGTGTCCTCCCGAGCCAGTGTAATAGCCAATCGTGTGGACGTACTATTGCAACATGAAAACATGACTAATGATTCTATCCGACAAACAAACGAGAGATGACTAGGCGAAATACATAAGATTATTCTTTTTCTTGCTTTGGACTGATATAATTTAGAGTTAGCAATACATCCAGAAGCAAGGCGATCGTCACAAACCTTCCGAAATACCACTCAAGAAATGCTCGTGCGATAATTTCGTGGCACCTTCTCTCAACGCGATCATACCAGCCTCCACGCAAACAGCTTTCAACTGTGCACCGTTAAATTCGTCTGTACTCCTTGCCAATTCTTCATAGTTGACGTCTGGTGATGACGTCATCTTTCGCGAGTGAATTTGAAGAATACGAGAGCGCGCAGTTTCGTTGGGAAGGGGGAATTCGATTTTGCGGTCCAGACGACCAGACCGCAATAATGCTGGGTCAAGGATATCAATTCTATTTGTAGCAGCAATCACCTGCACAAAAAAAAAAGTATAAGAACTCTCCATACGGATTTATTAGTCTCAATAATTAACTATACCTTAATTCTATCGTCACTGCCAAATCCATCTAGCTGGTTCAGCAGTTCCAACATCGTTCGTTGTACTTCACGATCGCCACTCTTGTCAGAATCGAAACGCTTTGTCCCAATGGCATCCAGTTCGTCGATAAAAATGATAGCAGGAGCTTTCTCCTTCGCCAAAGCAAAAGCATCTCGAACAAGTTTCGCACCATCACCGATGAACATCTGCACGAGGGAAGGACCGGCTAGCTTCAAGTAGCATGCCTTCGTTGAGGCTGCACAAGCTCGGGCCAAAAGAGTTTTACCCGTGCCTAATGAGAGCACAAGGAAATTAGCTCCCAGTAAGGTTAAGATAAACGAACAGGTGCGCACCGGGAGGTCCGTACATCAAACATCCCTTGGGTGGCTTGATACCCAGCGTCTTGAATTTATCTGCCTGTTCCATGGGGAGAACAATTGCTTCAACAAGCTCCTCAATCTGTTTCTCCAGGCCACCAATATCCGTATACTTCTCAGTTGGTCGCTCATCAACCTCCATTGCCTTCACACGAGAGTCAAATTCAGCAGGTAACGTGTCAAGGATAAGGTAAGAGTCCTTATTGACACCAATTAGATCGCCTGGTTTAAGTTTTTCTGCAGGAACAAGGCCAATAAGAGGAAGGAAAACGGTCTGCCTTGTCGAAGTTTTGATAACAGCACATTTTCCCTTGCGCATGGAGTCCAAGTCCTGATTCGCACCGTCTTCTTCGACTTCAGGGTCGACATCCAGAATCTCCAAAGGCGGGGAAGAATGAATTTCAAAAGAAAGAATGACAATATTTGCATACCTCTACAACATTGCCAACAAGATATGGAAGAACCTTATTCTGCTTGATCTTCTCTCCATTGTCCCGAATTTTTTCCTTCATCACGCTTTGTTCGTGCTGTAGCCGTAGCGTTTCTGACCTCATCACCTGTACAGATCTGAGTGAAAATCCTATAAGTAAAAGGTCCTCGAAACAAACTTTGATGTCATTATCTATAAGCCGTGTTCTCGTGGAGATTTCTTCCGTATTCAATGCCATGATGTCTTCTGGAATGTCATCCCACGTTTCCTCAGGCGGGGCATCGGGGCTAACATCCATAGCACCTTCTGCAGATATGGGTGCAGAGGGCCCGGTATCCTCAGGCTTCTGCTCATTATTGGAAGGAGGGTTTCCTGGTGGTGGGGCGGTGGACATTGTAACGTTGAAGACTATCCACTGATCGACGCGTACGCGTCCTTGAGCACTTCTGATCTAAACAATGACAAACACATCCCATGGCTGAAACTGCCAGCCCCTCTGCCAATGACAAGGCACGCTATGAGGCACTTAAAACAGAGTTAATGCAGGCATTGCCAAAGAAGAGGGCAATAGACAAACAACTGGCATGTTTAAGAGACCTCATTCTTTGCCAAGACAAACTTGATCTGTCTTACAGGCACAAATTGAAGTTCAAATATACAATCTAGAAGTTTCATACTTAACAGAAACAGCGGCTCATAGCGGGGGTAACATCATTCAAGGATTCGAGAATTACCTGAAGAACCAGACCGGGGGTCGTCGCAAATACGAAATTCATGACCACGACCGAATCTTTTCAAGCAGCAGCCTATCATCCCAAAAGGTGCGCCATTGGTCTGGCCCAAAAAAAGTACTTCAACATTTAGAAGCCTCTTAGTCTCTTGAACTTATGGGAGAAGGTGAAGAGTCAGCTGCCACGAACGATGACTTCATGAAGCAGTCAACGCCGGCACCTCTGACTACGATCGCAGTTCCACCTGCTGCCCGCACCCAGGAGCTGACTGCTGCGCAGGCGAAAAAGATCAAAGATCGGGAGTATCAAAGGAGAAAACGCGCCAACATGAGCCATCGAAGTACGGGAGAAAGCGATGAAGAGCCCGTCAGTACCACCAGCGTCTCTTCGAGACGACCAACGAAGAGAGCTCGACCATCAGCGGATGACGATTAAGACGTGTTTGTGTGCGTGTCGAGTCTATTTTTTCCTCTTGGAGCGACTGCTTACATACTAATACAGTTCACATTAAGCTGTACATTAGAGGTCATAGAATGGTGATTTGCACAAGGCTCTATACATCGAGTGTACCCAAGAAACCCTTCAATCCAACTTCGTCAAGGCCTCCTCCGTCTGGATCTGCGGCTTCAATACATCTTATCATGGCTATTGTTTGCTTTATCTCCTTCGCACCGACCCAAACGCGCCCATTCATCCCTACGGCAGCCTCAAACGGGAATCGAGCTCCCAGTAAAGACAAGAAATAATGTTTAGGGTTCAATAGACTGGCAAGAATTCAGAAATCCGAGGAAGAACAAAAGCAATATGGCGTACTCTCTGCACATCTTCAAACTACAACGAACAACAAAGCCACCTTTCAACTCGCCAAAACCTTCCGACTTTCGTGTTTGGGCATCAAAGCATTCCAGCTCTGGTTCCATGTCCTTGTGTGCTAACGAGACACGTGCATATACAAGACATCCAACCTGAGAGGGAATGCATGAGACATTTAACAGACAGGAAGTAAAATATACCTTGAGATTGGGCTTGTTTCGTCTTGTAGCTCCTTCAAAAGCTAGTCCATCAAGTGAGGCCATATGCGCTCCGCCTATGTCAACTCTATACCCTTCACCAATTTTCTGCGTGATAACACCAACCACCGATTCTTGAGCTGCAGGGACGTACTGAAAAGCTCAAAGTGAAGCCCGGGGAAAAAAAATTTTCTTCTGTTAAACTATCTTACACGACGCGAATTGCTCTCTATCCACCATTTGCTTCGGTTCGCCGAATGATGTAGTTCACCTGCACGAGTGGCAATAACTGTGAGCTCTGTCTTGTTAGCTGTCACGGTTGAAAGCTGTTGTAAGCCAGGTCCGAGTTTGAGATTGACGTGTTGAGCTGGGACATGGTTGCCTGGAAAAACTATAGACATCGCTGTCTTTTTCTGAGATGCAGGTTTGGGATGCTGATTAGATCACACAGCCATCATCCTCGCAAAACAATCCTTTGACAATGGCATCCGAAATCTTTCAAAACTTTCCTGAGCTCTCTCTTCTAAGGTTGGTCTGTACCCATGCCATTATTTTGCTTCGAGGGTTTATCACTACAACAGCCGCGAAGATCTTGAAGACCTACTTTCAGATCCCGTATACTTTCAAGCAATATTCCATTCACTACAACAAGTGAAGGACTTGTACAATGTTCAGACGGAGTTGGGCATGGCTAACGAAGCCATAGCAAGTAAATTCTCATACGCACACTAAATCTTCCATTACTAATGCCAGTTCCTAGAAAACAATATTGCCTTGCAGCAACGTCTGTATGACCTTCGATCTGAAACGAAGGATGCATTTGACGAAGCGAAAAGGCTCGAAACTCGTTGGAAAGAGGTAGAAAAAGAGCAGAAGGAGGTTTACCAGGTAAGCTGCACACCTCGACTAGTGTTTTTTACACCCTTTCAAATAATCTAGCGATTCAACCCCCAATTCTTCTTATTGCGCCTTCGGCACAGCGTTACAGCCCAAGATGAGGCATCCGAGGCTTTGGCGTCGGCTTTTATTCAACAGGCCGCAGTCAGGCCTACAGATGGAATGTCGAGAGTCGGGCAAGACGTTGATGAATTCATTCGGGATTTCAAGGAGTCGCGGAGGACCTATCACAAGCGAACTTTGTGGGCTGAAAAATGGACCAACGGGCAGGTTATTTGGAGAGATAACTGACATTTCGCTCTACTCTGAGACGGTCCTTTCTGGAGTGAGATGGGATTTTTAACTTCTTTCCTTTGATTGAAAGGTTAGCCGGCGATTTGACGTGGATCGTTAGGTATCCCAGGATGTCGTATCACTGGTGGAATGGTTCACGTTGCAGCGCTATTCCCTTTCGGATGCAAAGATGGCGTTTGAGCAGATTTTTAGGATTAATAGGACAACAAACAACGTTCGCATCTCAGATTCATCTTAATAGTAGCGTCTGGATTCTTCACCCTTTTTTCTTAGGTTTCGTTTCTCTTTCTATTTTTTTGGGGTGGCAGACCTTGGACCGCAAGTTCAGTAATAGAACGGCTATAACTCTACCTATTCATTCTGATGAAAATTGTTTACGGAATGATTCGCAGACTCTATATGTGATGTATATCAGAACTTATAATGGAAGCAAACCGTAACATTCTACCAGGAAATAGTAATGGAGACGTCTACCGTCTTCAAGCTATAAATGATTATGTCGTGTTAGGGCACGGGATCCGCATGCAGGTAGAACAGCAACGCGAGTGAGGGCCGATAGAAATTAATGGTGGTTCGCTGCTTGGTCCAGGACCATAAGGCAGGTAGAACTGACAACACTGGGTTACGACTCTGGAAATTTCCAAGTGAAAGTCTCTTTCCCGATTTTGAGCGTTGTCGTTTCCACGACAAGCGAACCCACTGTCGGGGAAGATATTTTGGCACCGTAATTTGCATTGAGGGTAGAAATCATGTCAGGTGGAAATCCTGCTATTGTTGGGAATTCTTTGAAGCTCGCAGAACCGTCAGTGTCTGGTTCTGACAGTCGTGTCACAGGATCGTTTGAAGATACGGCGGATGACAAGGTATTGTTGGAGGATTCAGCTGGAAATGGCGGTGGCCTCTGCCCGGTTTGATGGAGGAGGGCCCAGGCGATCGACGCATGAAACTTGGGGTCGGTGTAATATTCTTGTTGACGAATTGACCTTAACGTAGGTGAAAGAGCATTGGACATGCCGCGAAGCTGCACGGAACCATGAGAACACATTAGGATACTCATACCAGATGACTAACCTCATGGAAACCAGCACCGACTTCCATGGTCAAAAACGTCCTCGTTTTCTCGTCGTTGGTAAGTTCTGAAAGGACAGGAAAGGACACAGGAAACCTAAGGTTGCAAATGTAATTTACCCACTTGATACTAGTACGTGAGTATTAAAATTCGAACGAACCTTTTCTCCCCTTTTGCAATAGTTTTCACGGCGCGTTTTAGGTCTTCTCTCTGATGGGCACGGAGAAAGAAGGGACGTGAAAGAGAAATATGCAGTGTTGGCCGTTGAGATCTTTCCGTCGTGGACCAAATGTCTTGAAGGGTAGGAACCATAATTTTGGCATCAGAAAGGATATCTTGAATGACCTTGTATAACTTGGAACGACGACTGAGAGTCAACGAGACATACACATGAGCCGTGAATTGCCCTTCAACATGTGGAGTCGTTCGAACGCGACCTTGATGCAACGCTGGGTTGTCAATTGGCACTGGCACAACCAAGGATGAAGGCACAGGTGGTAACTTTCTGCTATTCAGGTCAGTTGACTGTAAATCAGAAAACCTCATTCAAAAGGTACCTTTTCTTAGCTGGTTGCTCCTGATTCCATTGTCTTTTTTTGCATGCACTGGAAGAGGAATCCTCATCAGAACTCGAGTATTCCACCAGCGTCCTTTTCATATTGGTCGAGGAGGAAGAATTTTGGCATGTCTACCAAAAATAGTCCATATAAGGACTCTTACTCCCGTCGTGAAATCTCGGGGTCAAAATGAACGTCCAGTTTATTAACAATCTAAGTAGTGACACAGGCGACACTCACAGCCATGACCATGGTTCAGGAACCCATACACATGGACCTGGCGACCATGGCCACACCCACGAACAATTAGACCACCCAGGTATGTAAGTTAAAGGGCCCAAATCACCCCCTGACCCCACATTTCATTAGGCAAGTACTCTGAAAGGGACTTACCAGATTACTCCTTGCGTGATTTTGAAGAGAGGGGGTTCACTATTGGGATCGGAGGGTAAATAATTTGACTACAGTTTTCGTTTCGAACAGCTGACGGATTTGCAGCCCCGTGGGCTCGGGAAAGACAGCATTGACTCTTGCACTCTGCAAGAAGCTGAGAAGCGAGTACAACATAGGTAGATCTACTACTGCCCTTCTGCTCAGATACCAGATCCGACCATTCGTTGTAGCTACTGTAACCAACGATATCTTCACCCGTGAAGATCAGGAATTCTTGATCAAAAATAAAGCTCTCCCCGAGAATCGCATCCTCGCTATCGAGACCGGAGGATGTCCCCATGCTGCTATCAGAGAAGATATCAGTGCAAACATGGGTGCTTTGGAAACTCTTCAGGCAAAATTTGGTTGTCAGCTTCTCTTTGTGGAGAGCGGGGGCGACAATCTAGCAGCCAATTATTCCAGGGAATTAGCTGATTATATTATTTACGTCATTGACGTTTCGGTAAGTCGTCGTTGCCCCTCATGATCCTTGTCATATTCTCAGTTACTGTCAGGGAGGAGACAAGATACCACGCAAGGGGGGACCTGGGATCTCCCAATCTGATTTGCTCGTCATTAATAAGGTGATGTAGGGTGAACGCGAATGAATTCAGTCTCCTGATAGAACGGTTAGATTGACCTTGCCCCATACGTCGGGGCTTCTCTCGAAGTTATGGATAGGGACTCAAAGGTGATGCGAGGCGTCGGACCAACGATTTTCACAAGCGTACGAGACGGCCATGGAGTTGATGATGTTGTCAGCCTGATCCTTGCTGCCTGGAGGACAGCAGGCAGACCTGGAAACCCTGGGCCTGTAGGGGACGAAGCGTAAAACGATGTTTCAATTGTAAATATTTATTTCGATACAGTGGGAATAGGAATTGTAGGGAAAAAAAGGTATCGTCGGAAGAGAAAATTCTGTCACATAGTTTGTTTCACCTCCAAGTATCGTGGATTGTGTAAGAACCACTTGAAGGGGTTGTATTGGAGTTATTGGGATCCGACTCCCATTGAACGCCTCCGTTGGATTTACGAATGTACTTGTATTCAAAGTTCGTATTTGCAGGGAGGGAAACAGTGACTAAAGGTTGACTTTAAGATAAGGCAATAACGCGACTAATACCGAGGACTTACCGCTCCACGTAGGGTAGTTTACAGGATACAATGCAAGTGCATCGTTAGGTGACCAGTTTTTCAACTCATCCTGGTTCCCCACGAGGAAGATATTCTCTGTAAGCAAATAATTTGACCTAAACTTGACGTGAGGATAACCAGGACGCACCTCCAACTTGAGTATTCGCAACGACATTGAAAGTTACCAGCACTTGGGGGCCAGGATTCGGTACACATACGGTCGGTACTTTAAGGCCTTTGGCACCCCAGCTAGGAGGTGCAACACCTTTCCTTGCATCAAAAGCCGTTAGAGCCGAAGCATAGCTCCAAGTGAGATCACGGGCACTGAGACGCGTCCCAGTGTTCCGGTCATATTGCTCCGCAAGACTACCATCGTCAGGAGTATATTTAGCATTTATGGCAAGGAAACCATCAGCTAAATCCTTGACTGCACTTGTGATAGTTTTGAAGGTAGAGGTTGACGAGGAATACTCTCCAGACGTAACAGAGGACAAGAACTGTTTGAAGAAGTCAAGGGATATATCGGTCACGTTCAATGATTCTTGTTCCTTCCAGACAATGAGGGAATCATAAAGCTGCTCAGCAACAGCAGCTGTGGTGAGATACCAAGGCTGAAAGAAAAATAAGTATTTTGCCTGCCAGGAATCGATGAACAACCCTTACATTGCCATTATAATATACGTCTTCTGGATAGCGACCCGTAGCTATAGCCTCATTTGAAGGAATGCCAGAATTGAGTTTATAGATAGACCGGAACGAATCGACATAGACTTTCAAGCTGGAAAGTGCTTTGTCAGAGCAAGGTTGGAAGGTAGCGGCATCACATCCAGCAGCTGCATCAAAAGTGTGAATTGAAGCCAAAGCGGAATTGGAGTCAATGCCTGATCTTCCACCACCAGTGTTCGACGTGATATAACCTTTCGAGGGATTCCAGTAAGACTACAAGTGTTGTTAATAAAGGATAAATGAACTCTTGGCATGCAGACAAAACAAACCTGAAGGAAACACAGAAGATTGTCCGCTTGTTCGACATATTTTGTGGCCGCCTCGGATTCACCGAGTTTCTTCGCAAGAACAGCTCCCTCCCGTAGCGCACGGTGTTGAACCGTAGTAGTGTAAAAGGATTTCGAATTCACCTCTTCCCAGAGATCAAATCTGTTCTTATGGTCAGATACATTGTCGCCCTCAACGCAATTTTACCTACGTAGTTCGATTCCAATATGTTGCCACATAATCCAGATCAAGTTTAAGCGCTGGCCAAATTGTTGACTTCACCCAAGAACTATTGGAGTTAGCGTTGAGCCAATTTGCATAAGTGTTGAATGCAGTTCCCCGGAGAGCAGGACCATCTACAAACTAAAGTAAGGATCGAAGATTCGGGTTCAGAATGAAAAAAATTTATACCTCGCTGAGGTCTGTCATAATGCAAGCATATCAGTAAATGACAAGTACAGCTAGTTGAATTATATATACCTTCCCCAGCTGCCAGTAAACGCAGTGCCATCAATGTTAAACTTTGGTTCGCCTAAACCTCCAGTGGAAACTGTCCCACTTGGGTTGGAAATTTCCTGTAGAGCGGACTCTGCCGAAATGAAAGCGTCAATCAAGCTTCGAGTGCTACTGTCTTCACCACTCGCGTATCTGAAATAATTAAGGTGAGAGCTCTGAAGAAATACAACTAAATTAATACGTACTGATCGATGATGACCTTGAATACGAGAGACGAATCCCGAACCCAGGTGAACAAGTAGTCTGGATCAGAAGTACTCGGGCTAGCAATGACAATTCCTGCCTGAAACATAGTTGAGGCCTTCTGTTTTGAAAAACCATAAAAGTCATTACCAACCTTTGCACCCGACGATTTTGCACCATCAGCACCGATGTTCGCTAACAAACCAGCCTTTGCAACTGGCGACTCCTTTGCGATAAACGCATCAACTACGCTAGAACTTTGAGCAAAAACACTCGTGCAAGAGAGGAGTACAAAAAGGGCGGTGAAATGCATCTGGGGGGCAGAGAAAAAGGATGGTATGAAACTTCGCCATTATAATTTACTAGACCGACGTCGACTTAACGACGAGAATGCATCAAAAGATGTTGGAAGTTGGAACCGAGCAGTCAGGTGGAACCAAAGCATGGTGCACAAGGAGACCTTCAATGCGCAAATCAAACAAAAGTGCGGTCTCAACCCCCCGCACCATATGCTTCTAATCGGTGGCAATAACCACTGCCGCAAATGGCATTCAATGAAAGGAACTCACGATCAATAGTATGGCGGTTGAAGATCTGACTTATAAGGTAGGATACCTGAATGCCCCAGCCTAGGAACATGGTGGAAGTGTTTTTCAAAGGTGGAAACTGAGCTGATACGGAGGCAGAGCTTGGGAGTTTATATAGCTTGAGGATTCAGAACACCCCCGGGCCAAACCCAAGGAACACCCGTCAACGTCATCACCTCATCTGTCGGGCACCTTGAATGTTCACCAACGGCCGCACATTTCCTTTTCAAAATTAAACTATAATCTTAACTGTCTGTTCTCAAAAATTTTGGGAGAAGTGAAGATTTTGGATTGCTCAATTGAAGAACAGGAAACAAATGTTAATCAAGCAGTTAACCCAGGAAATTGGTTGATAGATTATTTCGAGGAATCTTGGCGTGCCACGAACTCTCCACTGCGCGTTAACAGCGGAGTATTCATCGAATGGTGATGACAGGAGACATATTCCTGGGAATTTTCGACTGAGGAGTTAGAGTGGCATCCGTCGTATTGAATCTGACACGGGCATGTTCAGTTGTAATGTACATTCATTTCATTATCATTGTTCGTCGCAAAAAAAAAAGGTTCCAATGTGCGGAGAGAAGGTCGAAGGTCGTAAGCAACATGGAATGGTCAAAAAATTGTCCACTGGGGTGAATAAGATGCTATAAAACCCCAGGTGATTCGGCGGAAAACAACTAGCATCAAATAGTTAGCCAAGAAAAGATCAACCGATCAAAAACTTACATGCTCTACATTGATGAGGACGTTGCTAGGAGTGGGAGGGATAGAATTAGAACGTCGACGAACCGGAATTTTCAAAGGAGGAGGTTTTTGTACGGAATGTTGAGAAGTGCCTCCCATGTCGACCAAGGAACGGACACTCTCGTCATGTTTCACAACACCCATGCGGACACCGCCTCCAATCACACGCCACGTTACAGGGAAAAAAGTCTTTTTGTCAGTTTCATCAGTCAAGCTAGGATACTTGACAGGTGACATTGGTGTAGGAGATGACGAGTATGATTGATCTTGGCTTTTGTCATGCATGCTGAGGAACAGTAAACGTGAAAAAATAAGTGGGATATTTCGCATGGACTCACAAAGTGCATGAATTTCCATTGGGACACCCCCTTTCCGTCGTGAAGAATTTACACGGCTTCGCTGTTCACAGAAAATCAGTGTAAATAAATATTTAGTGATAAGTTGAGAGACAAACTTTTATATTTCAGAGTCTTTTGTTTCGACATCGGTTTCGGGTGAGTCCGCGGTTTCGGCTCAAGTAACGAAGCAGCAGTAATAGCATTCGATGCACCGTAGTCATAAATGCCAGAGGGCGAGATCATATTCATATGAACGCTCGGATAAAACGGCGGGACATGTATGATAGGTGATTCGTCCGCGATGTGAACTTGGGATTGGTGCGAATGAGAGTGTTCTGAATATTTGGGATCATCAGTTATGACAATCGCTTCATCTAAGTCTAGACTCGAAATGGAGTTCGAAGCAGAGTCAATCGAATCGCGTGAGCGAGGGGGAGCGAATAAAACCGATTCCGGAAAGGTAACACTTGGAAAGAAATGTTGGGGTGGCCGAACTTGGCCATATGCAGTAGAATAACTACTGTATGGAGAGAGACTGGTCTAAGTAGAATCACAGTGAGTAAACGTACCTAGAGAACGCATCTCCTCGGAATAACTCACTGCATCAAATTGAGACTGGGGCAAATAATCCAACGCTGTTAGACCAGTCATTGAAAAGGGTGGTAAAAATTGGAAAAATTTATGGTCGTGTGATGAACTGCTTACCTTCAGCTCCGTGGTGATATCGACACAAGGAGCCGTTGTGGCATTGACCCGACAAGTAATACCGGCACATCGTCGATACTCCTTCCGTCGGAACTGCAGGGGTTGCAATGACATGGGCAAAATCACAGACTTCCGCTGAATGTGGACATTTATTCACTTGAAAGTATTTGCATGGCTTCGCTAACAGTGGATTGAAGTAGGCTTACACACCCATTCCAAAAACGTTTCAAAAAAATCAAAGACGCACTATGTCTCTTCTTCTGCGATTTCCTCGACATCGTAAGGTCCTTGACAGCGATAAAGAGAACGATGAATGATGGAGTGAAGAAACAACCACAAGAAAAGGAAGCGCTTGACCGAAACCCGACCTTTAATTTAGCGGCAGATAAAAAGAAAACTTATTGAAGCCTAATTCAACAATGGGGTCCTGGTCCGAAACACTGTTGGGGATGGATAACTAGCGTGAGGTGGTCAAGGCGAAAGAGGTGTAGAGTGCCGAGGCAGACACAATACCAATAGTGCTTGTCCCCACTCGGCCAAATAATGTGATTTCCTCGTACAAAAAAGAGGAATTGTTTGGAAATCCCACATCAAATATCTGCATTCCAGGGAGTTCGTAAAGGAAGCGATATCCTTGCGAGAAGACAATAAGAATGACGCGAGGACCAAAAGGAGGCCAAAATGTAGTCGGCTTAGGTAATTTAATTGGTCAAAACGAACTTTCTGATGCCTTTATTGTTGGAAATATTAGATTTAGCCCTAGCCTGTTCCTGGGCTTATTGTTATTTCGTCCCGCATCCTTAACAACGTCGTCCATGATCCCCATCAAGGAGAATCTGCCGTTAAAATGTCCATCCGCAAGTGGAACTTGGAAGCGAAGTATTCCCTAAGCTCCCCCTTGTGATCCCAGCGAGGTCGCCCGTAATTTGTGTCTTCCAGTTGATATCATGCTCCGCTCTGCACACGTCTCGCTGAGGACCACGAATTCCTTAGGTTCCTTGCTTGACGTTTAAACTGAAGATTTGCGCAAAAATACTGGACAAAATCGAAGTCGGAAGCAGATACTTGTCACCACAAGCAGGGAAATCGATTGCACTCGGCCCGAGTAAGTAGCGGAAGCAACAGACAAGCTAGGAAGGTTGAAAGAGCAGAAAAACAATAAGCATGTCCACATCAGGTGATAATAGCACGTGAGTTTACCCCTTTTAGTAATAGAAACTTGTTGCTACGTGACTGACTCTCCAGAGATTTGCAGCAGAATTGGCACTGACAGGTCTCGAGTGAAACTTTTGAGACGGTTGGATTATAGGTAGTGTGCGCCATTCCTTTTAGAAATCACTCACTGAAAATGTATGTAAGTATCACACCTAACTTCTGCCAGGCTAACCAACTTTGCGTGTTAGTTGACAACTTGAATCCGCATTGAAACCGAATCTGTTACATTCCGTCTATCAGAAGAATCGATTTACTTAGCTATGTCATTATCTCTACACACCAAGTGGACGCCGTAATATGTCTGAGAAAAAAAATACGTAAGAAAAAGAAATACAGCGAAAGTTTAAAAGCAGCATTCAGTAGAAAAAGGTTAAGTTATTACAGCTGGTCTGAATTTCATTTGTCAAGTGGAGTAAGGTATACTATGTGTGAGAACACGCGAAAGCGTTCAAGTACAACCACAGGATTAGATAGTCATAGGGTCAAGGGTGATGGTCCTCTACTTCATTATTGGTGGAAAGCAAAGGCGTTCTTTCCGTGGCATGTGTTGATGGCGTCGGCGGCGATGATAAACCAAGTTCTTGGTTCTGAGAGGGGACTGGATGCCCTGATGTAGAAGAGAATGGTTGAGTTACATCGGCTTTGCACACGGGGCACTGTGGGTTTCATTGTAAATGAAATGTGGAAGGGGCCACGCAAAATAGACGTACCAGCTTTTTGCGTTGAATCAGCCATTCATCGACTTCGTTGAGATGAAAGATATGGTGGCAAGGTAGTATTCGAGCTTTATCTCCTTTGGCGAATTCAGAGAGACATATGGCGCATTCCACTTGTGACTCAAACCACGGCTGACTGACGGGAAGAGGATTGGGAAGAGATACGGATGCGTCCTCTGCCGTGCCAGGAGAATCATCGTGATCAGGATCGGGTGATTTCTTTGCAAAACAACCTTCAAGCTCTGTCTCCGGAGGAGACACATTTGGCGCAGCATTGGTGTCTTCTCCAGCTCCGTGTTTCTCCCAACGAGTGCCTGTCCATACCTGCCATGGCAGATTGCGGACGACGTCTTCGGGGGCGCGATCACGTTGAGCAGCTCGAGCTGCACGTATTCGGTGGATAAGAAGTGTAATGAAAGTTAAGGCAGAAGGAAGGAGGAGGATGACAATGAATGTGATGACGGGGCTAAGAAATATAATTAGGGGCTTCTCAACACAGGTTGTTCATACAAAAACTCACGAATACCACTCCCAAGCTGAATATTCAGCAGTGATTAGAAGAGACAATGTGCGCAATCCAGAATGAGTGGTGTTGGAAGTAGAAATGAGGGAAAAGAGATCGGAATAGTCGGAATACTTGATATAAGTCGCTGGTATTGTCACGTCAGACGAGTCCTCTGTGAAGTGAGCAGTGATGAAAGCGAATTCCATTTTATGGAATGAAAATACCTGGGCTATACATATTGACCAAAGTATCTGGATAGCCGGATGTTTCTGGATCTTCTCCTCCAACTACGACGGCTTTGGCACCTAGACGCTGTGCCTCGCGCACCTTCTTGACAAATTCGCACTTTCCACGCTGTACGAGTGCGATCCAAGGTTCAGTTGGCTGATCCGGACCAATGATACACAAGTCGGGGCATCCCGAGTTCTTTGGAAGAATTTGTACACTGTCGTCGTTGAAGCATTGTTTTGTGAATGATGAAAGAGGAATAACATAGCCCAAAAGCGGTTCAATAATCTCTGCCCCAAACGCAGCTGAACAATCGAAGGATTATCAAACGGCAATGAAGAGGTAATAGTGAAAATACCTGGCCGCGAAGAGAAAGATAATACGGGAGTATGATCTATCACTGAAACAGTACTTTCTGTGCCCCAGGTCCAGCTCCACAACCACCCGCGGTCAGACTTGGTGTTGAATACATTCTGGTGTCCTTCTAACGGTCGAGCGATCGTGAAGTAAGCAAAAACATTAAAATACGTGAGGCAGAGCAGTCCAAAGACCATGCTTTCCTCAGCAAAGCCGTTTTTCCAAGATATTGGGGTAGGAGTTTAACTTAGGGGAATCGCTGAACACGTGTTTGACGTATCATTCGGGAAATTGATGCCCTGGCACAGCATGATATCGGATCATTGTCTCTCAGCGACCAATTATCTTAGCGGACGAGTTTTCGTTGTTTGAACTTTACATTAGTTTTTTAAAAAAATTCTTCTTATATTTGCGGACTCGCATAGACTTGCATTTATTGCCGGAAACTTCCGTATTGCGGCATGCCAAGCCATTATCCGGCCCGGGGGCATCCGTTATCTCAATGAGAGACTGAAAGTGGCTCTCATTTTATGTATAAATAAAAGCCCTTTAAATCGAGGCAAAGCGGACCTCTATACACATGCAACGAGCTGACTCGAGAACTCAGAGCCTCTGCTGATACAAAAATGGCTTTATCTCGGCAAACCATAGGCAATGAGGCTCACCTTATGTAAATACTCCTCCGCGGAGAATTTGTGGCCCAGAGTAAAGACAATCGGCGGAAAACTGTGACAAATTAGTTTTATTATAATAACTAGAAACACCAAGGTTGTTTTCAGACATGGGCTTATAAGTATAAAAACAGGTAGACTTTTCGCGTCTTTTCTAATGACCAGTTTTAAAAAATCTGATCATCTCGGCTATTCTTTATCAGATTATCAGTCGGGGTAAACATAAGCAGTGCGTTGACATGTGCATCAAAGCATTTGAGCAAGTCATGCCTGCTCCTTTTAACGACAGAAAGGGCGCCAAGCGTGGACTCGCTTTCCAATCCCAACCTACATAGAACTTTTAAACAGTTGGATCTTGCCTCTTGACTTATCTACTATGTCTTCAGTGGATTACTCCAGGCCTCTGTCTACACTTCTGCGCGAAAGCACGCACGACATACACGAGAAGTTATCAAAGAGCACAGGCGCTCAGCGCTTATTAAATGGGGAGTTTTCGGTGCAAGACTATGCTCAATATCTAATGATGCTTTGGCATGTTCACAAGTACGTTCGATCGCGAGGTTGTATCAATTCAAGAAGATCTAACCGTCGACTAGCGCCCTTGAGAAAGGTCTAGAGCGACATGCCACATACCCTACTCTCGAGCCGACGTATAATCCACCTCTTCTCGCTCGAACACCATCCATATCGTCCGACATTCGCTTTTACCTTCAAGTCGATGATTGGCAAAGTCACCCTCTCCATAAGAATCTACTATCCATCTCGTCCTCCGCTGGATCGCAGCTGAGTGCCTATATCAATCGAATCAACGTCGTAGCAAACCAACAAGACCCTTCTCTCTTGTTGGCCTATTCCTATGTCAGCTATATGGGCAATCTGAGTGGTGGTCAGGTCGCGAGACATAATATCGTGAAGGCATACGGTCTTGATGAGGCCGCAAAGTCTGGAATAGCACTGTATTCATACAAAGAGTTGACATCAGCAAAACCTGCGTCATTGGGGGAGATGAAGCGCATCAAAGAATGGTTCCGCAAAGGGATGGACCTTGCTGGGAAACATGGAGGTGACAATCTCAAAGGTAATTCATTACATCTTGAATTATGTCAATTCTTACTGATCTCTTTGAATCTTCCGTTTTTGCAATGTGTTCCAGCCGAAATTCTCGAAGAAACCTTCCGGGCATATGAATATAACACAAATCTGTTTGATCTACTCGATGTTCTCTTCAAAGGAGAATCTGTGACTTGGAAGACCCAGGGATTCCCTTTATATCAGGTCATCGCCTTCATTATTGCAGGTGAGCTTGGGTCTTGCTGTTGATTTCCTTTTTTCATGTTATCGTTTGCCTTGCAGTGTGTTTTTCGCACTTTATCCTCGTTGTAGGAGGTTTTACAGGGAAAGCCGGATACCAGAAATGGCTCACTCTAGAACAATGGATGCGGAACATGTGGTAAACGCCAGCCGTTTGGATTACCCCAAGGACACAAAGGATTATCTTTTTATCTGACCGTTGTCCATGTATTACTGTTTTCAAATACTAATTGAACAAATATCGAGCTATATGTTATACATGTCATCCTGATAGAGGCCACAGTGTTTGAAATAGGGGTGAATTATATATAAAAATCGCACAGCGAATTGATGGAAGCAAGAAAAGGAAAGTCCAGTTGGTCAAAATTTTTAAAAAAGGAATGTGATGGATCAAAAACTAGAAAGACAGGTAAGTACTTCATTGTCAGACTGGCCATTCATCGAAAGCGAAATCCGAAAGCAGTTTCGCTTCTAAAATCTGTGTTGTTGATAAGCACCGTGTTGTGGGTATGCTTCCTGTCCCTGGTGATAGACCTGAGGCAGACTCTGCTGACTATAATTCGAATGTTGAGTAAAATCCGAATGTCTATAATCAGGCTGTGTTGCACTATAATCCGACTGTCGATCGTCCTGGTGATGTGGGCTGTATTGCGGCAGATTCGGATCATGAGCAGTGTAGGCCATCTGTGGGTTCGTGTACGGCGGCGATCCCGGTGCATAAGGTGACCTCAGGTCTGTCGTACTCTTCGTCTCAAGCTGGACGTACGATTGCCTCTTTGACGTTGAAAGCGCCAACGACCTCCTTCTCGGAAGGTCTTTCGAAAGGACATCGTCAAAATTGTCCTTACCCCTCAAAGCGCCAGCAGCTTTCGCTTTTCTGGCTCGTCTCCTCTTGCAACATCTCCAAATGCAAAATCCAACTGAGAAGACGACGAGCAGGAAACAACCGGCAAAAATATAGGGCCAACGGCTAAGAATCATTTCTTGATATTTCTTCTTCTTCTCTTCTGCAGAGACGGGCGAGTGTTGCATCTGATCAGCAGGGAGAAGAGACCATCTTGAATCCGAGATGGTATCGTTTCCTCCAAGACGGACTTGGATGAAGTTAGAGCGGGCAGTGGCCTTGTTCGTGATTGGCAACATTTGAATAAAAGGATGGTCGTCGCTTCCGCTATCAGCCCAATTTCCAAAGTCGAGAAGAGTGTAAGCATTTCGCACTGCAAGAGTTTTCAATATGCCACTGTGGTATGGTGCACATATGGAAACTCACAGAAACTCATGCCGAGAATCATGTCGTAATGTCCTAGGAGACTGAATGCCGAGGTAATGGGTTGGAACTTGAACAAGTCAGGGTCGATGATATAGATGATCTCTGACAAGGACTTACAGCTCCAATACATACTCTCTTGCCAGTACTATCGAGCTTCGCAAAATTGTCGTCAACGGTGTCGAATGGGTGAATCGGGAAATTAAACCCAGCGAAGTTGAAGCTGATATTAAGGTACTGGCCGCAAGGGACCAACCACCACTCGTTTTTCGAGTCGTAATACGCCCCTCGAACCCGTCCATAAATTGCATCAGACACTTCTCGGGGGACTTGGGATAACGTGAAACTACGCAACGTCAATCAGTCTTGTTTGGACGGCGAATGTGCCTACTAGAGCATACCCGCTGTCAATGACAGCCACAAATTGTCCCTTGGGTACGTTTGGGACTATGGATTTGACTTTGATGGAGTTTCCGTCAGGACCAATGATACTGTCGTCGTTGTCGGTCAGAGCTTGCCAATGTTGGTCTTAACATTGAGCTTCAGTTTCCTTTAAAATTCGATATTTCGATGGCCACCACTTACCAGCCTTCAATAGCCTATTGACCTTGTCAACATCCAGCTTGGGCATGCTTGTAATGTTTGAAAACACGGTAAGAATCTCGTTAACGGTAAACTGTCCTGACAACGTCGAGCCGATGTCATTTTTTCTGTCCAAAAGGAATGTGATATAGTTGGCAGCAGTTTTGCCTTGCTGGAGAACGCGCTGCAGAAACGAGTTGCCGGAGCCACCCCCGACTTTCTTTCGAATGACGCTTCCAGAATTTGGACCCAGCCCAAGAAGACCGTCGTAACCTTGCAGGTGGAAATTTGCGGCGAAGGTGCTTGTGTCGACAACATTCACTGACTAATGCATTAGGACCTTGTTCAGCACGTATAAGGAAGAAAATCGACACACAGAAGGCTTGATCTTCTACCGTAATGTTGCCAATTTGACACTGCGCAGTCTGGATATTGCCTGAAGAACAAAGGACAGGTTAATCGGGTTATTGGAACAGGAGCTAAAAAAACCGACCCCCTGCCTTTCCAACAGCGTAAGACAGTGTAGCTTGCTTCCCTGTATCCTTCATACTTGGTGTTGAACTAGGGAAATGTACCCAAAGATCAGAACTTTGTTCAAAAAAAACATCAGTCAAATTTGTTTATTAACATGTTTTCCAACGGAATTGCCCAACCTTCCTGTGTCCAACAAGACTGGAAGAGTTACACCCCCAAGGGTGATATTACTAACGTATTGAGCATTTCCCGTGTTGCCGATTCGAATTGGGTCACGACGACGAAGTGAGGAAGTTGAGAAGTCATTGCCAGTTCTGACTTCAAACGGAAGAATGAACGCATTGACAGTAGTTTGAAAGATTGTGAGCAGCAGAGAAAGTGGGACTAAAGAACGCATTTGAAAATAGAACAACTGCCCAAGCTGAATTGAAGGCAGAAGTCTGAGCATAAACAAGTAGATGAGAAGAAAACGAATGCGTGCGAACGATGCCGGCAACCATATTTTTACACGGCCACTGTTGATTAAATAGTAGTATAATGGGGACGGGCACGGCTACTTTGGGAGGCAGTTTGTTTGTATGTATTTTACCTCTGCATTTGGATGAGAAGTACAGGAAAATCAACTTCTTTACATGATCTAGCATAGTTTCGCCTCAGATCTTGTTCCAGTCTCGCTCTGATTACGGATGCCCAGGGTGCCTATAGAATATTTTGTACAAAAACACGTCCCATCTCATATATACAACATGAATGTAAAGCTTGAAGATAAAAATTCAAAAAAATAATCTATAGACACCCTGCCCTGTTGCTCCAGACACGTAGTGAACATAAAAAATTTGGGAAAAAAAAAAGGATAGGAGTAAAGAAGTTGCTCGTAAAATCAAGCGCATCAAAGCCAATTAGGAGATTACATAATGCGTGTCAATACGACCCGACATGATACTGCCGCATTCGAAAACACATCTTAAACCACACTTTTCTGCCTAAGTCACACAATGACTCGCTCACGAAAAAAGAGACATTTTCGGTCCTACAAACAACGCAGCAACCCTGAGATTGCAAGAGATGCTCGTAGGGAAAGGGGTTCCTGCTACACTGGGAAAGGCGCCGAGAATTTCAGGCCACCACTGTCACCAATAAAAGCCATTAATAATCTTCAGCAGGAGGTGGTATTCTATAAAAAGAAGGCAGAGGTCGAGACCAAACAGAAGTGGAATGCACAACGACGGAATGCAAGATTGAAGAAGACACTAGAAGCACAGAAGGTAGATCTCAAAGCTGTCAAAGCTGAAGCTTACCAGTTACAGAGTACCCTTGCATTTATGGGGAAAGAGATTGGTGAGGTACGCAGTGCAGCAGACAATACAGTTCGGGTGCTGGAGGGACGGATTGCAAACCTTGAAGCTCAGATGAAGGACCTGAATCATGAGAGAAAAATTCTGAAAAAGCGAAATAAGCGGCTCATTCTTGCAAAGCAGGCACTCAAGAAACAGATTACCGAGAAAAAGAGAAACAGTCCAGCATTATTTCGTCTGACGTATCGAGGCCAATACACAGCACAGGCACGGTCTTTGGCTCGGCTTATGGTTACAACCGGAACAGCCGAGGAAAATGTGGGCTTAGCGCTTTCAGAAGTTGGAGAAGCACTTGGGGTCTCTATGGGAAAACGGCGCATGAGTCGGCGGTCTGTTCAGCGCTTCATGCTAGAACGAGGAGTTGCCGCTGATATGCAGATTGCATATGAAATCATAAAATCAGGCCGTAAGTCGAAGAAACCCAATAGTTCTGGTCTGACCTTTTTCCGTGTTGACAGGTTTAACATATAGCTCTGACTCTACTTCCCATAAACATATCGAGTACGAGTGCCGAACAATTGCTCTTGAAGTCGTTGATTACCGAGACTCTGATGCAAAACCCACCTGGAAACTACGAACCCTGGGAATCGGAACTTCAGTAAATCATACCAGTGAAGTACAAGTCAATGGCTTGAAGTCGCGGCTGACAGCAGCCAGGGCAGCAGCGTTCTCACGATGCTGTCGGGAGGCCGCAGGGTGACAATCTCACGATGCTGTCGAGAAAACCGACTCGGCCCAACCATGAGAAATATCATGTCACTGTCGAT
>QDKV01005264.1_pt1 | contig 41312 bp, 51 predicted proteins | sample 1861101 | NCBI WGS metagenome assembly QDKV01 (sample SAMN04275158, study PRJNA302643) | Fungus metagenome, whole genome shotgun sequencing project. | isolation source: fruitbody | host: Mallocybe terrigena | place: Sweden | collected 2013
TTCAACATTTTTAATTTTTAATTACCAATTAAAAACAAATATAAATGGCCTATAGATATTGGTAACCCCGAAGTGAATGTCCTTTCTTGTACAACACGATGCCTTGGACCAAGATGGCCAAGTCGTCGGGCCACAATTGTCGGATTGTGGCTTCACTGACTGACAGAAAAGAGTGATATGCACTAAGGTCGGTCTGGTAGACATCTCGTCGGGTGAAGTCAATCACCTCTTGCTTACTTCTCTTGTCAGTGTTGACCAAGTGGAAAAGGAGAGTACGGACGGCTCCGACGTGGCCATTGGTCTCTTCATAAATCAACCCGCCCACATCAGCGTCAAATGGCATCTTCTTCCCCTCCAACTCTTTGGTTTCAACGAACTTGACAATCAGCCCATTTGTCATTTCACGATCTAGGCGGAGAAACTCCAGTCCGAGAGGCAACCGCATCTTCTTCGTTGTATCCAGGGGGTCGACAAGAGGAGTCGCAATCGAGCCAACATTGACCTCACCGTAGCCAGCGAGGCAAAGAAGGCGGACGCGACCAGTTGGGGATGAGGTCCTATTTAGAATTGCGGAACCAGACCACGCTTTCTGGATATAATCGGCCAACCCCAGTGCCGGTTTCACGAAGAACTTAACGTCGGCCCAAAAGTGGTTAAATTGTTGTTGAGCTCTCCAGTCCTTCACATTTAGAGGGTACCAAGACTGTGCTTCGTCTATATGTAACGATCCTCCTCGGAAGGTGTCGTACACATGTCCGAAAACGTTGAATCGGAATCAAATGCATCCTGCCACACGTCGTCCATTGATTTTGTATCACTCACTGCGGATTGGGCGAGAGAGGCATTCAAGTATGTGACCTTGAATCCTTTTGAATGGAGATGCGCGGCAAACGAGAGGGCGGTTGTTTTCCCTGAACCAGGTGGACTTCGAAGCAGTAAAACATTCTCGTTGTCGAGCCAAGCCTTCATGGTTTCAAACTTGCGGATGTCGATGATATTCGCGACATCTGGGCCTTCAGTTGACAAAAAACTTTTGATCGGGTCCTTGATTGAAGCTGAGAAGAAGTCATTTACAGGTATTAGCATACTTTTAGCGCGTTCGGCGGCCGCCTCCTCAGCCCTCGCCAATTTCTTCTCCAACGAGACAAGGCGGTCCTGATATGGTAATCTGCTTGTTCTCCAAGAGCTGCTCTGACAGTGTCTGGATCGAGCGAGTGGTGTCGTCAAAACGTTGCCAAAAGCTGGGCTCCTTGCTCGCTCTTGCCATGAAATCGCCCTCTCGAGTTTCGAGACTATTAATCTGGGCATTGAAGTCATCGATTTCATGTTCAATTCGGGTGATACTGTTTGACTTCGAATATGACCCTGCGTATTTGCGACCGAGGGGAAGACTTCTGGCGCTGGAAGTATGGGGCTGTCAGCATTTGCGGTGTTAACTGTGGTTCTGTGGATATGTCCACGAGTGTGTCCGCCGTTGTCATCGTCAGTCCATTTATTGTCGTCGTCTGTTCAGGAGAGAGAGACAAATACACAAATACCTTGGCCAATTAAATAAGAGTTGTCTCGCTTTGACTACCGGCCTGCCAAATCTGGGTGAAAAAGTCTCATCACAAGCTGATTCACAACAGTATATCTGATGCTGACATCCCAGTGTCTCGTCACAGAAATCCTCACCAGAAAACTGGCGGTAAGACGGTACTAATGTGGTGGTGGGCGACAGTTGGTTGATCTCACGGGGTCACATGATACGTTGAGTTCGTTTGAACCTTTATTTCGAATTCCAGAACGTCGGGGTGTACTCTTCGCTCCCCTATTTAGTGACGATGACCAGAATCTTACATGCGAACCTGACAGACTGGGCGCAGCCAGGTGGTCCCAATCTACAACAGCCAAGCTCTGGCCCACCAGTTAGGATTGCGTGCGTACCCGAAACCCCACTCTCTTGTTGAGCTGTCATCTTTCCACAGAATCATGGGCGCAACTGGAAGCGGAAAAACATCTGTAAGCAGCGTATATTTCGTGACGATGACCAGAAACTCACCCGGTTGCCCCCAGTTCGTCAATCTCGCAAGTGGTTCGAATCTACGGGTTGGAACGAAGCTGGCATCGTGTACAGCCGAAGTCCAACTCGCGAATCCGTTCACTCTCGATGGAAGGAGGGTAGTTCTCATCGATACCCCAGGATTCGATAATACTTCAATGAGTGATACAGATATTTTGAGGATGATTAAGTGCACACTGGCGCTCTTCGTTTTTCGATTTCCCGGATTGAACATCTTAACAGGTACAAGGAAGAGGATAAGCTCGCTGGGGTCATCTACACCCACAGCATCGCCAACAAACGGTTTACTGGAATCGCCAAACAGAATTTCGGGATGTTCCGCGAACTCTTTGATGACACGACCTTGAAAAACGTTGTTCTTGTCACCAACATGTGGGGCGACGTCTCTCGCGACGTCGGCGAAGATCGCGAGCAGGAACTCTCCAAAGAATTTTTCAAGCCAGTCCTTGACAAGGGTGCAAAGATGGTTCGCCATCACGACACATGGCAATCCGCTCACGATATCATTCGGGGGATCTTGGAGAACCAGCCGGTCACGTTGCGCATCCAAGTGGAGCTTGTGGATGAAGGGAAGAATATTGTTGACACCGCGGCTGGAGAAGTCGTCAATCAAGACCTCAAGGAGCTGGCCAAAAAGCAAGAATTGGAGGAGCAAGTGAAAGAAGTGAACGAGGAGATCGCAAAGGTCAAGAAGGAATCAGAAGAGATGACCTCGAAGTATGCTGCGGAGAAGGAGAGGATGGAAGCCAAGATGAAAGAGATGGAGGAACGTATATTCGGTGCGCCGGTCACGATTCCCATCCATCAGTGAGTTCCTGAGCCATCGACACTCCCGTTTCAATTGGTAATATTCTGAACTGGTCTTTTTAGGGCGTCTGGGGACAAGACAGAGGTCGGTCGCATCGAGGGTTATCGAAGTATCAACAAATTGTCAGAAGTGAGGGAGAAACTCCTGGATGACGCGCAATCCCGAGCCCTTTCGAGTTCACCTCAAGACAGTAAGAGGGAAATATACTTTGAGATTCTTTTGCCCGGGCAAGAGGAAGGCCAATTCCTAGAAGATTCGAGTAAATACGACAACATCACAATGGATCAGATTTGCAAACTGGGTGAGTTTTAGCGATGTGTGGCCGAACAAAAAACTGATGGTTCCATTCTATCGAATTTCTAGTCTGCTGGACCCGCGACGACATAAAGCGCACGGTGACGGAGATGTCTATAGAAGTGACAGAAACGCTCAGACAGTCGAGCACCGTCGCTCGCAGTCTCGGCTCTTACTCAGAAGTATACTACTCTGGCGGGAGCAGAATGATTCGTAGCATCTCCGCAGGATACACTGACATGGTTGCCCCTTTTAAATACTACCAGCAGCTCGTTTCAATTAGGCAGTGTCGGGATTCAACTGGGGACGGGGGTATATCTGGTACGGTGGGCCTTTTCGGATCGTTTATCAGTAACACCCTGCGCGTTACTTCTCAATGAAACGAAATGCTCTCGAACACCGTATTTTTTTCACCTGTATTTGTCCTAAAATCCTATAACGTGTCTCACGTACCTATCTGTATGCGTTGCCGAGTCAGCCCCCCAACCCGGTAAAGAATAGAAGTAGCCAGTGATATACTTTGAACAAATGTCGTCGGTATCATCCGATGAGGGTATGTTCCACCAGTTCTTGTTGGCGTTCTTCTGATATGAGCTCAAGCAAACAGGGTTTCATTTCTCCGTCTTTTTTCGGAAGTGATGCGGAGCGGAAAATCCCACCCTAGTTGTGCCATTTGAATCAGGAGATGATCCAACCTACAGATCGGACCATCGTGACTTGTAAGACCCGTCCCCTCTGCGTGTCTTACCTGTCGAAACTCATGTCCGATGAATATTCAGAACAAGGACGATCTACGCCAATCGCAGCCCAAGCAACCTCCGAGGGCACGCCCGGCGACGACTCCCCCCGTGACCTGTGGTGTCTCTTTGAAGGCGACGCCCTCATCCTAGTGTCGGTAGCGGCAAACAAGCCTATCGCTATCTTGAAGGAACTCATTCATGCGAAAAGCAAAATCTCCGCGTATGCCAAAGATCTGGTGCTTTGGAAAGTGAGTGACATCCTTGAGTCTAGCTCCAACATTTATGTCCCCTTTCTTAGGTTGATATACCTTTCGATGAACACACTGACGATACTCTTCGGCAACTTATAGTCGCCGAAAACGAGGGAAGGGTTATCAACTCGGCCCGTCAGCGCGTCTCCTACTACTGGCCGACCCAACCTGCTGATGATAGGCTCCACGTCTCTGTGAAGGGATCCCTGGCCCCTGCTACCAGTGAGTGCAAGCGAATCCTGTTGACTGAACCTTGCTGACGAGGCTTCTTGATCTCGTTCTCCTTGCGTCTTTTTTTCATTCTTTTGAATTTTGCTCTTCGCACGCCAGCGAGTATCTCTGATGGCAGCTCTCTTCCACCTATTTCCCGTGAGTGGATAATTTTTCACCCAACGTCTGTGATTAACCATCGTATATCCCTCGCCTCCCCATATCATTTTCCCCCCCTGGTCTGTTCCTCACAAGCCGTATTGCCCTCGTCTGTTACTAAATTGTTCTTTTAGCCCGACGAGAAGCATACCCCTCGCCTTCCAAACGATCACGTATCGATAGCGAACCGAGCACCCCCAAAAACAATCCCGTAAAAGTGGTTCACGCGCAAGGTAGCTCTCGTACCTCGATGTATGAAATGCCTTGTGAACAGTTTTCATTAGTCTTACCGCGGGACATGACCTTCGAAGAGGCGAACGCTGAAATGGGGTCCTCACTTATTGGCTTTGAGAAGTACTTTATAGCCTTGGCCTCTGGGAAATTGGATGGATTTCTCGACTCCCTCCGACCTGGGGATATAGCCGCAGGCCTTGGGGTGCATTTGCCCTGTGACCCAATTCTTCTCCTTCATGACCTCGGCAAGTATCCAAATCAGGAGCGAATCAGGGAATTGTTTACTGGGGATACAGTGTTGGTGGCATCTAGACCGATGTGAAGATAAGTAATGCTGATTTTCCTTTTCCAGTCATTTGTTTAGTGTTTCCGGCGCTGGGAAAACCCGCCTTGCACTCGACGGTCTTTGCCAGAATTGGGGCCTTTATATCACTTGCAGGCCCAAATTAGGTCCAGGATCCGGATCCGATGATTTCAGGGTAGCGACAGGAATATTGCAAGGAATGAGCACTTGGGATGATGGAGAAAGCCCTGGAGATATTATCAAGAATACTGAAGCGGCACACCGCACCTTTGCAATGTTGTTGTGTGCGCGTGTCTTTATCCTGACGCAATTGGTGATAAAATTACCTGCCGGCACAGACACCAAGGTAGCTCGACGGCGATGGGTTCTTGCCCAAGTTTTGCCTCCCAGTTTGGAATACGACGGTCCCTCTTCTGACCTTTTTGCCATCGTGCTCCGGAGTCTTCGGGGTGCTAGTATTAGGATCCTCCATAAACTCATTCGTTCCCTGCTGGGGTTTATCACTCTCAGGCTCGATTTGTTTCCTGAGGGACATGAGACAAAACTGTTCGTCGTGATCGACGAGGCACAGGTGGCCGCGGACCATCTGAAGGAGTACTTTCGCTCCACCGCCACAGGGACCGATATGCGGCCCATTCTTCATGAAATGTATAGGTACCTTCTGGGGTATTCGGGAGTTGTGGGCGGGATTATTCTCTCAGGGACTGGGCTGTCGATGCAAATGGTGAAGGAGGCAGTGGGTTTAGTTTCCGCCAAAAGAGTAGACATCATGCACACCCAAGTCGTTACGGATGTTGGGCGTTTCGAAGATTCCTCTCATGAGGTCTATATTCGTCGGTATCTCCCTCTGTCCAACAATATCTCAGATCGTCGGTTGTTGGAGCGCATGCTATACTGGTTTTCTGGCCGGTATGTCCATCAACGATTCTTGACGCTACAAGATTTCTTCTTATCTTTGATATTGTAGTCACCGCCTGACAGCCAGCCTCATCGAGCTTTTTCTCTCGTCGGGAAATGCTTCACGCCACCGTGTGCTCACCGAGTTTGTTAAACGCTTAACAGGATTCAATCTCGTTGATGCAACCGAGCTGCAGGATAGGGAACCTGCCATCTCGAATGATATGTTGAGGAGGATCCAAAGTTATCAACCAATTACTTCGTTGGACCGCCTTTTCAGCACACCGGATAGTAAGTGTAACATATCTCTAATGATGCTTGGACTGACTGCGTATATGATAGATGGGGAGTTGATAGACTGCCTCGTTGATGCCCTTATGCGATGGACTTTGGGAAGCCAAGCCACGGACGTCCCTATTGAAGGATATTTTCATGAAGTCATTGCGTTGGGCATCGGTTTTATAGACAAGAAGACGAGCACTCAGAAATTTGATCCCAATAAGACTTCTGTATACCTTTCGGAACGATTGGTAGTTCTCTCTCTCAGGACCCTTTTCGAAAAATACCCTGGGACGACGAGGCAGTCATGGGTCAAACGCTCAATTCGCAACGCTCTTAACAACTCGACACTTGGATTCATTTTTGAAGAGGTCGCCCTTCTTGTGCTCATGGATTATTTTGGGGGAAAGTTTCGCGCTCTTGGGGATGCCTTCCATTGTAGCACATTATTAGGGCCGAGAAAGGTTACCTTAGTCTCGCTGAGGCGTGGGGCAGATGACCTGCTGCAGAGCTACCCTGTATCATGGGATACAGGCATTTCTGATCGCTTTGGTTTCAAGGCCAAATCTCCCTCTGACATTCTCAAATTTTTGGACAATCCAGATGGACAGACATTTGTTTTCCCGGACACCCACATGGGCCCTGACTTGACTTTTTTTTTTGAAGACCAGGAGACGAAGGAGCTGCTTGTCTCTGCAAAGCAATTAAAGGTGACACCAGAATTGGATTCCGGGAAATGGCAAAGTGCTGTCATCTCTGTTACACCCCAATTCTTTTACACAATGGTGGTCAGTCTCGAACCTTGTAATCTCTCTCATGTACTCGGTCCTTATTCTGATGTTTCTAGAAGGAAGGGAAACAGACCCAATATGCACCAAAAAATTATCCAACACTCAAAGATGATCTGTCGAAGACTCTGGAGCTGCTTCTTGGACCAGCAGTTTATAGCCCGGAGGTCGCTACTCAATATTACCATAAACTGCGCAGTCACAAGGAAGTTCAGCAGGACTTTCCAAAGCGACAGACTCCCAGATTTCTTAGCATTATCGCAACACCTGATGATAACCAGATGAATCGTCTGGCTGTAAAACAAACCGGGGATAGCACTGAGTTTGCTGTTTTGCGGTGGACGCTCGTGGAAGATTATCTATGTAGTAATCGCTGTCAGTAACGGTATAGCATTCGAAATGATAGTGTACACAGAGCGAAGTTAATGCCAGGATATCACCGAAGATGGGAGACCATATCCTAATTATCTAACATCCAGAGCTAGCCCTAGATACGGATGGACCAAGAAAAAAAGAAGGCGTTTCAACGAAACGAACGTGCATAGAAGGAAAACCTTTTTAGTTCTATTTCCCCAGGAAGCAATATTGTTAGGTTAGAATTTAGTTCAGAACTGTCGGACCCCAAGCCGTGCAAGTTGTGCCATTTTCATTGAATTGCTGCATGGAACTTACAATGCCACTTGAAAGAACCCATAGTGTTTGGCAAGGATGAAACAAGAAACTGAGAAGAATCGAATAATCAACCAGTAGCCAGAACTGGTGGCATGGTCAACCTGGAACAGCCGGATTGCCAAGGGCGGATGTTAGATTTGGCTTTGTCACATTTGTCTCAAGTAAACCATAACATTTAGCATAATGTTTTATGATGTAGAATAAAAAAGTATACCGCAACGGCAATTAAATTCTTAAGCCACCGAACTTCTGAGATCTATTTACAAGACGAGGTTGAGCCATTTTGTACCAGCTTTGAAATAAGAAATTTATGGTTTGACATTGTTCTCTCCATGATACATTTTTTCGAGGCTCGCTCGCATAGTTTCATCCCTTCTTGCTTGCTGCAGAATTCGCAATAAAGATCCGGCCTCTCTCCACTCGTCATCACTCTCATCCTCAGAATCCAATTCATCACCTGAGGTGAAGGACGACGCAGCCAAACGAGGGAAGATTCTATCCAAATACTGGATGAATAGATTTGCATCCGTAACGGAAGACATGCGTAAATGAATGGTATTGAGACCATGACAAAGTAGTGGAACCTCTTCGAGATTCGGGAGATGACTCGCGTCAATTGGTATCTTCAACCAGCGTAAATGGGGCAGACCAAGCGCAATGTCAATTAGCGAAAGAAAATCGATCCCTGTTGAGTGGCTGCAACACAACCCAAGATCTGTCAGTTGCGGCCAAGTTTTGATTATTTTTCGTATATCATTTTGCCCGACATCTTGCAGAAACGGACCTGTGACGACAAAGCTTGACAGGGACAGCCTGTCCAACTTAGGAAAGGTATAAACAGATAAGCCAACAGTACCCCAGAAGTCCCCCGCTGACCGGTAACCAGAATTGTAGGACGTAAACTTCAGATTTTTAAACTGCTTCGATGTAACTGTTCCAAGCAACTCGAAAAAATCGTGCCAGTGATGAGCTTCTTCTGTTTCCTCTGGCTTAACAGAATCAGTTAAGAGAGCTATAGTCAGGCATTCTAGTTTGGGGAACGTCGCACAACGTAAGAGCTTTACAAAAGGACCCATGCTCATCGCTGCACATTGTACCTCAATCGATTGGAGTGCGGAAAATTCGAGTTGACCATTAGGAAAGTCTATTGCCCAAATGATTTCTGTGTCTTCAGAGCCAGAAAGGTGGAAATGACGCAGTGTACGGACAGTCGATGAATTGAGGAGGAAGCTGAGATCAAAAGGGGTCTTTTGTGAATCGGAAGCCCTGACGTCAATATCAAGGTGTTGTAGATGTGAAAACCTGCAAAGCACCGCCAAAAAATGGGGGTTTAGAATTACTTTCTCTAGGTCGAGAGAAACGATATGAGGAGAGATCGTTTGAATGGAGTTGGCTATGGCAGTCGCATTAACCGGGCCTTCGCTTTTCAAGGAGAAGTTACACAGTGGGGAAGAAAGTAAAAACATGATCTCAGGGGCATTGTGCATGGTTTCCAGATGTTGCAAATTGGGCAGGAGGCACTTTTGACCGGATGCTCGGAGCATCAGATAATATGCAGAGAAATCAACATTTTCACGTTGACTGCAGGAGTATCGTCGAATGCGAGATGCGTATTTCTTAAAAGTGCAAATTTCGGCTTCCAAAACCCTGCCGAATATGACACTGGGCTAGGAAAAATATTTTGTGCGTTGAAAAATTAAGTAAAGAAACTTGTTTTATGACGAACCACAGATTCCTCTGAAGAGTACATAAAATTCGACAAAAGTTTGAACAATGGTGTCAGATCTTCCATATATGACCATAATGCATTCAAAGCAGGATCCAAGAATGCAGAACATGTCAAGGCCGTATTGCGCAAAGTGATTCTCTGCTCCTTGCTTTCTTTATCAGGAAGAAAGTTTTGCAAAATCAAATCGATGATTTCCTGGACTAGTAGTATTCGATGCATTTTCTACAGCAGAAATCAAGATGGAGGAGATCAAGAGACACTGAGACATATGTCAGTCAAGGGCAATTTCTGAGTCGGCATCCGGAGAAAAATTGACTTTAACTACGCCCTGCATCCGAAGCTAGGACCAGCCAGAATTTTTATATGTCGAATTTGCAGTGAAAATCCCTTTCTGCCTTTGGATGCTTGTTGACATTCTAGTGGCCGGATACTCAAAGTGGATAAACGTACATACTTCTATTCCACGGGAAAGAACAGGGCAACTATTATGTCACGTGATTGTCTGCTAAGGAAAATTCAAATTTTTCAACCATTCTGTCATACTTTTGTTCTGACCCTCTAGGATAATGGCCTCTTTTTTGCGACGCTTTACAACAGCTGCTTCAGCAGGGAAAAAAATGTACTTCAGTCTTGCTGTTGTTTCTACTATTCCCATTTACACCGTACTCAACGAAACTTCTGAACGTCTTCCATCGCATTCTAGGGCAAACGTTTTTGTGGGTTTCTATGTTTTTTTTTGTTTCTATTACTGACATTTTGTTTTATGTCCCTTTAAATAATCTCTGCTGGTTGTCAATAAACCTCAGTTCGACATTGCGATCGACCAAAAACCCTCAGGACGCATGGTATTCAAACTTTTTGATGAACATGTTCCAAAGACGTCAAGAAATTTTCGTGAATTAGCAACAGGCCAGCATGGGTTTGGATACGCCGAATCAGGCTTCCACCGTATCATCCCTAACGTTTGTTGGAAACAGCCCAATTGTTTTCAATATTCTCCTGAATCCTGTTTCATATATAGTTTATGATTCAAGGCGGCGACTTCACCAATCATAATGGCACAGGTGGAAAATCAATTTATGGTCGCATGTTTGCTGGTGCGTCACCGTTCTCCCTTTAAATCCCTCGTTCCGGCCAGACATTCGTTTTAACCCAACCTTTAGATGAAAACCTTCAACTGAAACATACAGAACCTGGTATCCTGTCCATGGCTAATGCTGGAAAGAATACAAACGGATCCCAATTCTTCATTACAACAGTTTCGACACCTTGGGTGCGTTTGTTTCGTTACCTTTAGTTGCATCTGTATTACGGCCTTGACTGATTTTGTCTCTCTTTGCAGCTCGATGGCCGTCACGTTGTATTTGGGAAAGTCGTTGAAGGGCTGGAGGTACTGAAGGAAATAGAGAAGGCTGGAACTGATAGCGGACGGCCGACAAGGAAAGTTACGATTACTTCATCGGGAATCGTAGAGTGAATGACTGCATATCGCTATGTATGCTTTCTTGGATTTAAAGTATCCATATACTAAGTGACGATTCTCGACTCAACTATGTAGAAGCCTTGGTTGCCTATTTGGCAAAAATTAGATGGTTCGTGGACCCAGCACATAAATTTACCTCACATGAAACGGAACTTCGGTTGCCATCTCATGCATGTATGTAACGCTCAAAAATTGGTTGCCACCATAATTCCATGACACCGTCAAAACTTTTGATTGATTGTACTATGTAGTCATCAAAAGGAGGCCCAATGCATAGAAATCGACGTATTTGTTCACATCGGGTTTTATGCCCTATTGCTCCGTGAGTTCACCTTTGTTATACATCCTCCTAACCTTCAACGGTGACCTCATGCAAGCTATGGGGTAAACTGTATGGTGACGACTGAGAAGTTGGTGGATAACATGGTTTTAGTGCTGGGGATGGAACTACTTTGGTGAGGGAGGTTCGGTGTGGTTTGTATATCATGCTGATTTGGCGCCAAATTCTCAAATTCTTTGTTTCCAATGACTCTGGCACAGCTACAAATTAGCTACAAATGACCCCAGTAACCGTTCCGAAATTTAGGGTTCTATACAAGTTCAATACATGAGATTTCGGGCCCTCTGGTATACCAAACTGTGTATGTGCCCCTCTCGAGTTGTCTCAACAGCCAAAATAACCGAGTATGTCGACTGTTTTGTCTTGTATCGAGGATCCTTTGTACCCTACCATCGAACCTACTAATGCGCCAGTGGTTCGAAAAGTCATGGGCGTCGTAGCCTGTAGGTGCAGGGGGAAACCTCGGTGGTCTGCCCTTCAACCTGATTTTCGGTAGATTTGGTCATAGATACGAGAATGCGTTCCTCTGCCTGAGGTGCATTACCCTCGGCGTTGCTATCCTTTCCGGTGTTTGCTTGCGAGTGCAGAAGAAGTCCATGTGGGATCTTTCCCGCAAACAAGTCCTCGATAGTCGTGTTTGTTGATCGTTTAGAGTAAGAATTTGATCAATCAGAGTGCGAATTCCCGTCCCAAATTCTACATGCCAATTATCCTTCAATTTACGAACAGATATCCCCGCTTATTTGTGGCTTTTGACTATACGTATCAAAATCGAACGCAGGCCAGCAAGGAGCTGTTCGTAAGTTTGCGTAGACACCTGCAAAAATTGTCTGATATGGTTCTCCTACCAAGACTCCGAACAAAGGCCTAACTGCAACAAACATCGTTACGAGGAAAGGTTAATTGCCTATGGCAAAATGAAACTTACATGGCTCATGGCACCAACAGCAACGCCGCCCCGAAAAGTATCTGCATTGTCGTTCTCGCAAGCAGCAAAGCATATCTAAATTAATCCAGAAGTCAGTCAGTCACGACCGAGGAATGCCAGGACTCAGGAGATGAGAACAAAACAGACCATGTCGGACTTTTCATTGTTGCGCTCTTGCTGTGATTTGTTGAAGGCCTCGTAGCCTTCCATGAGCCGAATGCTATAAGAAAAGAATAGTTGACATTCTACTTCTTGAGGAGTATCGTCAACTCACGAGATATGGGAGATCTGGAATGGATAAAACGAGCTCTAGCGGTTTCAAAGCAATAGACTTGGCGTACCCAAAACAGTTCCTGAATGGCATGACTAAAGCAGAGATAAATGAACACACCAACAGCGGATTTGTGGTCTTTGACATACGTTAAATGATGCCTAGGCTCTCTTGAATCAATAGTGTTATCGCAATAAGAATTAAAACCGTGAATCGACAAAGAGCAACACATACTGTCGTCCATTCCATCTGCTTCGCGTCCGCTTGCATCTGGGGATAAGGGGTGTTTTGTGAGTCTCTCCCAAATGAATACTCGGTGGCACTTCCATGCGAAGGAGCGCGTCCGGCTGCACTCTGACTTTGATGCAAAGCCTGGACCTGGTAATCGGGGGATGTTGAGCTAAGCGGTCATCAGATGGCCGTTCCTTGTTGAAGATGGTAAAACTATGGATAAGAAGAATAGAGATGAGAGTAGTCCTCGTCGTATCGGAGGTATGAGCCCCGCCCCCGGTTGTCGTCGTAGTAAGAATCGTCTCTAGAGTGGCGTCGTCGAGTTAGCCGACGGGGAGGAGCGTATGAGGATACCCGTCTTCCACGCTCCTCTCGATAGGAATCAGAATCGGAATACACTGCTCGATCATGACGTTCATCCCATCCAGGAGGCGTCGAAGAGCGGGAATGAAGGGCCGTTGTTGGTAGCGGGAGTGCCAACAATCATGGAAACGATTGGAGCGAAAAGATTCGCGACCACGACAGTATTCGTTAGGATCAGTGGGATAATACATCAAAGAAGGCGCGTGAGCTGCACTTTGGCGCACGTTGGCGAAAGAGTCTCGAGGATGCCACGAACCGTTAGCACTTCAGACCCTATTGCAGGCGTACGCATATCTTTGATGACTGCTCTCTTCGAGACCTATTCGAACATCGTAGTCCGAGTCGTATATCGGGGTTACCATGATCACTTTTGGAGGCGGATGATCGTATTCATCGAGCCATTTTGTGCTAAAAACCTAGGCAGTGGATCGTCTGGTTTGCTGTGAGTTGAAGATTAAATGTTTTAACAGAAACATTGCTCGAAAAATTTTTGGCGCGTCAGATCGGGTTGCGATACCCTGATAGGCGCCGGACGAGCGGTATGCAGATTCAAACTCAGCATGAGTCCGAACTTGGTATGACTTCGACCGATTCGTCAGTCTATGGGAGGTAAGACTAATAAAGCCTTTGCCATTTGGTCCGTCGAACTGTATTGCCGGTTACTGTACTTGAACATGTCGGGAGATTCTCAAGCTACTTTCTCTTCCGCTGTCAAATCTACCATCCGTCAGAAATACGGAAATCGTTGTGTCATATGCTTAACGATGCTACCTGAAGGTCATCATTGTGCTCATCTATTTGACCAAACTTCGATTGGTGCAAATCAAGTTCGTATCCACTCTGATACGACAAGTTTGTACTAACCCTTTTTTTTGTTCAGCTTGTTGGGGCTCAGCATTTCACTCTCGTGTCTCCAAATTTTCAGAGGAGCTCTGAAGCAAATGGTCATCTGCGTGCGTGCAATTCTCTAACTACGATGCAGCTAAACAAGCGTCACAGGATGCGCTTCATGTCACTTGACCTATTTCATTCCAAACTACGTTGCTTTATCCCCCTCCGTGCCCGTACTTCAATACATACGCGACTATTTGAGGAACACAGCACCGGATAACCAATTACCCTTGCATGAGGTATGTATTTATCTACTCGTAAAAAATCGGCTAACTTTCAGATCATCAGGTGTTCCGATTACTTCGCGTTGCCACCACAGGGACTGGAGTCTCCTTGCCAGACCCCTCGGGCGTGTTGCCGTTTCTCAACCTTTACTCTCTAGTCACCTTGGACCCCGCGCGTGTAGATGGACTAGCTCTTCCCACTCTTCACTCACCGCCACTTACCTTCTTTGAAAATGGTCAATGGCAACTCTGGACGTTCGACGCCATTGCAAGAAATCCAATCCCAATTGCAACCCGGATATTCGACCCTATCGACGTTACAACCCGTAATCCTTTAAGATCACCAGGCTGCATACCTTTATCACCTGAGCAGGTCGAACACAACTGCCAATGGTGCTGGCGACTGCCGATAGACACTGAACTTATTCTTGCATTGCTCATGCAGCGATCTACCAGCGCGGCACGTCGATGTGAAGAAATTCGGCTTGTAAATGTGATCCATGGTATGCTTCTCATTCAACAAGCTGGCGATTCTGATGGTTCTGGTGGTCCTGGTGGTCTGGGTGGTCCTAGTGGTGGTGGTCCTGGTCTGAGAGGCCCTGGTGGTGGTGGCCCTGGTCTGGTTGATAGTCGATCCAGGGCTTTTGAGAGAGGAGAGCCGCCCCGCAAGAAGCCCCGTACAACAAGTCGCTGGGCTCTTGATAAAGATTTTGTTATGAAAAACCTTTTAGGAGAAATGGTCGAACAGGCCAGTAATCAAAGTTGTGAGCAATGTTCAGATTTGATCTCAAACTCCTTTGATGATTTCAAGTAGTACTTTCCTCCCAGGGAAGGCCCCATTATGGGGTCCACCCAAAAGAATGGGATGTCGCATCAGCATTTTCAACCTTGGTTGATGATAAATGCGAACAAGCAAGCTATTTGGGAGGTTCGACACCAAGCACGCGTGAATCTGACTGCAAGAAAGGTAGGCCATCTTTTTGGGTGATTTGTTATTGTCAACTCACCTTCGGTTTGTCTGATAAAGATGATCCCAGAAAATGGAAGTTTAGGCCCTCATTCACCTCGGACATGATCATCGCTACTGCAAGACGTTTCATGAGTATTTAAATCAGCGAAATCTGTCATCGGCTTATCTTTCCAGATTGACTCCGAAGAAACCGATCACGTATGGATCCATAGCCGTCTCCAAACATATCTCACCTGGGGATGGGCCGATCTTTATTGTACTAGGTGAGAAAAATCACTGTAAATTTTCGATGGTAGTACTATCCGAAATCCACAGCATAATGTGGTTCCAATACTCTGGTCAACCAAATTTCAGGATCTGTCGGGACGGAACCGGGCAAAAGGAGCCTGAGTTGCATCGTAGAAACGAGTGGTTCGAGTGACCATAAAATTAGCGCTTTATAACCAAATAGAGAATAAATTGAAAGGAGTATCTGGCCACCTTTTTTAGAATGCACTCAACAACCATCCAAAGGCAGGAAGGGATTTTCACTGCAAATTCGACGTGCTTTTGCACGCAAGCGATGTTTGCCAAACTTTCCAATTGTTCCTATGCAATACAGTGACAGTTTTTGATACCTTCAAACAATCATGGTGCACTCTTTCTACCACTTTGGACTTCAGACATCGCCTACCATATGTCACCCCTATTCACATTTTTTTGGCTTTTTTCTTTTTTCGCCCAGGCTCGTCTAGGAACGCAGGCTCAACTAGGAACGCAGGCTCGACTAGTAATTCCGAAGCAGAGTAATCTTCCAAATCATTAGGTACACCGTCTCCCCAGAATCGATCCAAATTAGCTTTGATCTTTGATAATCGGGAGATCCTGTCTTCCAAGTCTTTCCTCTTCAGAGCAATAATCGGATCCTCGTTCAAGAGTTCTTCAAGATTGACTCGCCCACTTTGCGAATCCTTGGAGATGGTGTCAATCAGCTTGTTACGTATCTTTGCAGCGAAATTTTGATTTAGTTCGTGTTCAATGACGAGAGGGACGTTGTCGATTATGCGCTGGGTCAAAGACAAATCATCTAAAAATCCTTGGAACTTTACAGAAGAAGACTTACTTTATGTGCCACCTCAAAGTATGCTTGAACATTTGCCATCACTCCGACTTCATCGTCAACCCCCCATGTCGCTTCGCTTCCATCGATGGCGGGATCGAATGCAAACTTGGGGAACGTGTAGAGTGGAGGTGACGAGAGGGACGGTGGAGGAAAATCTAAGCTTGTTGTACCATAAACGGGGTTATTATAGGGTGCCCTCTGATTCACGTAACGAGAACGCCAGTGTTTTACTCGATCCTCAAGGAATTGAACATTTTGTGTGAAGAGAGGAGTGCTTTCTACAGCAAGGATCTTATTCAACATAACTTCAGCCTCGCCTTGACAGCAGAACTTTTCTCCAAAGGTTAAATCACTTGGAAAATGGGAATATATAGTAAAAAAACAATAGAAGTGATATAAAATACACACCTGATATATTTCTTGAGATAGATATATTGCCCAAAATTTTCTTGAAGCAACTTGTCGAGAAGCTTTGTAGTTGTCCGAACAACTTGCGTAAAACAATTCTTGGCAGGGCGCGTCCACAAATTTGTGTATTGCAGAATCAACGTCTTAGTTGCCTCAAAAGGTACATGTCTCGGAAGCTCCCAAGTGACGGATCTGCGAGCAAGAAAACGTAAATAGATGAGAGGGCCATAGGTGATGATACCTGGCTCACCGCTTGATTACCTGCCGTATGTCGTCCAGTCCACGAGGTTCTGTCCGACTGAATGGCACGAGAGAATTCTGTCCGGAAACATCACCATCGAAGGGCCTGAAGTCAGGTATGGTCACATCGATCTCTTTCTTGAAGTCCAAGTAAAGGGCACGGTTCGATTGAACGAAATGCTCATATTTCTCCCCAAAGACGGCATCTTGAATCGCCTGACAGAATGCCGTAGTGCAGAGCATAATCACCGTCAATGGGGTATCTTTGCAAAGAGGCGGGAGCCTAGAGAGTTCTTTGTTGCACTTTGAAAGCTCTTTGTTGACGCTCCTTGTTAAATCCGGAAGACTATTTCGGTCAGCTTGTTCGTTTCAGAAGAGTATTGTAACACGTACTAGTCCTCGATCAGTTTAACAAGGAGAGCACTGATGTATTTGACGAAATTGGGAATACCAAAGCGACTGCGATCGATCTGATTCCACGGGACCGTACTGTTGAAGAATTCGTCTCCCACTCGTTGAGCTTCAATCCTCGTCACACCTCGTGCGCGCTGTTCGTCGTCAGGTAGGCGAACACAATAGTAACCGTGTGTCGTGACGTGTTTCGTTCCCTCAAGGACTTCTTTCCAATTGTTGCGAGCGTTAGACGCGCCTTCACCCAACATATCTGGCTTTGTGAGGACACCTACATCATAAAAACATAAGGGACAGAAATTCATAGAGAGCGTTCTCATACCAATAGTTCTGTTCCCTTCCGGATCGGCCATGTCTTTCTTGGCGAGGAGCACAGCTTGCATGTTTTCGTAATCATCTAAAGAACAGAAAAGCAAAATAGCATGTTAAAGATATGCAGAAATTAACTCCAGAGACGGACCGGTCATTGGCATAGCAATCACTATCAAAGTATTCTTGCCCATGACGTAGTGTTCGACCAAATCCTTTACGGTTTTGATCAAGTGATCTTCCGCATTTTGGATAAGACCTGCGAAACAACGATGGGCAACATTGGTGGATTCGTCAATAGATAGAGCACAAACCAGGTAAATCCACGAAAGAAAGGTCAGTCGCTTCCGGATCCTGGACATTAACTTGAACGACGTTCTTCGAAAACTGAAGAACATTTGGGTCATTGCGAGCTAAGCTCTTGAGCTCATCTTCTGACATGGTTTGAAATTCGGAAGGGTTCCTGTGTGGCGATAACACAGCTGCCTGGGCTCGTCGAATCCACAGCTCCATTTGAGACTTGTCTACAATAGGAAACCCGAACGATTGGGTTTCCACAGATTGTGAACGAGTACCACTTCTGTCGTATTCGGTGCGAATTTCGATGGTGCAGGACCAAGACAAAGCATCACTCGACATCGTGCATTCCATTGGGCAGCTAAGGGGCGTATAAGCAAAAGGCTATTACTGTTCTGTTACAAACATGCCGTGTACAAGTGCCGCTGTCTCTTGGGACATTGATCTTTTTTTTAAAAAAGAAATCAGAAGCGCCCCTAAAAGTATTATAGGGATACTCACACCACTAACTGCCTCTACCAACGAGCTTTTGCCGCCTGTAATTTACAGTCAAGGACGTGGCATATGACACAATTCCTGGGCGCTTACTTGATTGACCACCGATAACGACGACACGAGGCAAATCAAAGGAAGTATGTACGCTACGGAGACAGCGGTTCAGATGATGGAAAAGGACAATGAAGGTGAATATCGTACCCAAGGTTGCGTAAGTCTCTGTAGAGATCCATGATCTCTCTGCATTTCTGAGCATAATCGGTCGAAGCTATTGTGTTGTCAGCGCCATCCAACGGAGGAGGAGAAGGAGGAATTGGAGGAATTGCTGGGGTGGATCCTCGACGCTGTCTCATTAGCAAACCAAAACTTCGCGACATTGTGGTGGTGGTCACTGGGAAAGTCTGTCTTGCTTTATCCCTGAATTTAAATACTTTCTGCGGCACCCACAAATGTCATGTGCTGATAACAGGGTAGGCCATCTACGAGCGCTTATCAGTGAGCCGATATAGATATTGCATTCCATTCGGTCCTTAGAATGTCGTCGAATATGCCAGGCGCGTGCCATGATACGGGGCTACGAATCACCAAATAATTTGAGTTCCGTAAAATTTGAAAACCCGACAACTCACGGAATTATGAAAACACAACTGCCTGGGCTCATCGAATTCACAACTCGACTTTGAACTGGTCTATAATGGAAAATCCGAATGATTGGGTTTCCACAGATTGTGAATGAGCGCAACTTCGGCCGTATTCATTGCCAATTTCGATAGTGCAGGACCACCACGAAGTAACATTCGACATGGTGCATTTCATTGGCAACTAAGGTGCACATAAGCGGCATTCAGTCACAGACATACCCTGTACAAGCGCCGCCGTCTCTCGGTACTTTAATCTTTTGTTTTTGAGAAAAATTAGAAACACTCCTAAGAGTGAATAATACACAGTGGTGTGGAGGTGGAGGACTTGGCTGAATTTTGCGCACCTCGAACGACCCCATGGCGAAGTTTTCAAAGGGAGGTGATTATAGTCCTATGGGTAGTTACAGTAAATCCCAAATGTATCGTCGTATTCTTGAGTTTTGCTTCAAAATCGGCCGCTTGGACCTTCGCGAAAGCTGCCTCGCGTTCGTCTGTTTTGGTTTCTCCGCCGGGTCCCTACAGCAGCCCGCTAGAACCCGCAATGGTGAAGAGAACCAAAGAGAGACACCAGAATGAGTTAGCCGAACAGCCCGAAGGTTCCTCCTGGTCGCAACATCAAGAGGAAGCCACTCCACCTGATGACAAACAACTTTGCTCCCCCTCGCGAAAAAATTGCAGTTGTTTCCAGAGCAGAATGAAGAGCTTGCACAGGTCATTGAACGGGTTCAAACAGCAAACGATAGTGTCATAGAAAGTGAGCAGGGCTTGATCAAATCCCCTCCCATCGCCGTTCCAGGCAAGGAGAATAAAAGCGATAAAGGGTCACATCAGAGCTGCGAGTGGAGAATCGAACCTTCACGATCAGGAGGAAGAAGATGGAACATAGATCTGTTGATCCGCCTATGCTCTCTATAGCCCAAATCTGCAACGCTGTAGCGCGGACCCCCAGTACTCCTCCTCTGCTAGTTTCACCCACTGATTCCAATGCCACGGAGTCCTTGTTTTCCTACTACATTACCCCTGGCAGCTGAGCTGAGGACAACAATAGATCTATCCAGGGAATTCGAACATCGAACGTCAGCAAAAGATGGTGGATTAGGCATAGAGGATACTGGTGCTCCTAGGCAGAAGAAAATGGAACCTTCGAGAAGCTTGTGGTATGCTGCATTTATCTTGGTCTTGGAGCGAGGCAGACCAGCGACTCGTATGTCATTTTCTGAAATTCAAAACCTCGATGTGAACTAATAGGTTCGTCTGTCATTGCAAAGGTCGCGTTGTATTTGCGTCAAGAAAGCCGATGGAGACCACACCAATAGGGACCATGGAACGATTTGGTTACGAGGTGGGTGTAAGCTGGCCGCCTTCACCATATATTATAAGCCCCGGTTGGCAGATATCTCTTCTATTATTCGGACCTTTTGTGTAGCGGCTAGGCGTGGGGCTCGGGTCTTGATCAGGGTTCCTGATACTGGTACGTCTGTGCATGGCGTCGTTTCGCTGTAATACCTATTCAGATGTCGCTCAGGCGATGGCTTGGACCGCGAACAATGTAGACGTAAGTTCGATATCAATCAACAGCTCGTTATGTTTTCCGAACGCAGGTGTGTACTACATGGTTAATCATATGCGAGAATATGAAGCATCTCATTCGGCGATGTCCATTTCGATCGCCTCTTATTTGACTATCATGCTGCAAATTCCAAGTCATCTACTAGGTTCTGCCCTCCACATCGAACCCCGTATTATAACCTTTAACTTATCTAATCAAACCACGTAAGGCGAGTCTGAGTAACCTATGCTAATTCGAAACCTGAGTCGGTGAACCTGAGCTCACGCGAAGCTTGCTTAAACTGGTCCAATTGCCGTCGAACACCAACACATTCCGGATTGCTTTCTAAAATCGAGTAGCCCTCCTCTAACCTTTCTTCTAGAAACTGTGTGAAAGTTTTATCAGTTCTAAAAATCCCTTGGGAATGTCGAGTTGAACATAAAAACTTTTACCTTGACTCGGCTCTCTGAGGAAGGATGTGTCGCAAGGAGATCGAAGCGCATGCGACCATGAAATTTTTCTTCTATTTTTGCTAGACGAGAGAACATTCTGTTTTCCATTAGCCCTCCCAGTCAACATGTCAATCCACGAAATGATCAGTTAACTTACCGAGGTGACGCAGCTGGGTCGTAGCAAGCGCGACTCATAAGTCGCAATCCTATCACGTCAGCTATTTTCAAGGGATAATTAACACTGACGCATCATAAATATAAAATAAACACCAGGGAAATTACCTTCAAGTTCTTGTTTCCTAGAATTAGGTAGTTCGAGGACTAAAGAGGAAATCAAGTTGGAAATTCCAAAGTCGAGCCCAAGCAGATGAAGAACGGTAGCAGCTACGAAAAGCAGGGTCGAAGAAGATATCTTTTCGGCCGTATGTCTTGCCACTGTGACGGGAATGTGAATAAACGCAGGTGTCGTACCAAGACAGAATACTTACCAACATGTCCAATTTCTTTGATGAAACAAAAGTGTAAAATCAAGGGGTCATTGGGAGAGGTGCAGATCGACATACCATGACCAAGAACTGCAGCAAGACCCTCCTCGTCTTGACAAACGGGTAGGATTCCCGTGAAGACAACGATAAGTCCTGTAATTCATCAGAGGGTGAGCTTGCTCCAATTCATAGCATTTTGCATTTACCAGGATTTGCCATGGCATTAATCATTTTCTTATCGTTTACCACAATCACATCCCATTCCTTTTTTGGTCCATACGACTCCCCAGGGTTCTTCGCTGCTCCTAAATCAGTGTCAGGATTCCAGACATTGCCTTCTGTGTCGACACGTAACCCAAACGGCGAGAGCAGGATTTGCCTTTCTTCGCCTCGAATACTGCCAAGGTTAGAAGCCTGAAGAATTCGGGCGACAACTCGGCGGACATGTTTTGATAGAGGATGATCGGGAGGAAGCGTAGATTGTTTTAGTTCTTCCCGCATCCTGCTACGAAGCACTTCACCGAACTATATACATTGTGAGGCCAACATGCAGGGGTAACGAAGAGGGAATTAATCTCGACGCATACTTTCGCTTCAGATTCCGGCGATGTGTTCATGAATCGCCACCTTCCCGTCTCCGGTACTTGTTCAAGGCTTGACATACCAACGGTTAAATAAAACCATAAAGAATTGTCACAAATACTCACTGTGTCAAGTAGTAGACAGCCCCACCTGTAGCAAGTACTGCTGCGACCTGTACTCGCGTGTCCCAAGTACGGAAGTCATATGGATTCCTGGGTGATTTTAGTTGACCCGGTAATGAAAAGCGGACATAAGCACTCTGGCTGCGGGAGGTAAAGAAAGATCTTGATGATTGGATATTTATTCGTGATCCTGGAGGACGCCCGAAGGAAGTAGCTGGGAATCTTACTTGAGGACGAAGAAGGGCCCGAAAGGTTTGCGATACAAAAAACGAGCTGAACATTCCGAAGAAACTGTCTTCATATTTGAAACGTTATGCAAGTGTTTCATTGGCATCGCTTGTCACGCGACGCGCGTCAATATTCGATTACAATTGACAATTTCTACCAGTTCGGAGTTAGCACATACTACTTCTCTCTTTTCATGTCATTTGTCCCTCTAACCCATTCACTATCTGAATACAACATCCAGCAGGGGTCCACTCTTGTGCCACTGCTACACTCTATGTACATTAAATATGACTGACACTTTAGTCTTTTATGTAGCTGGCCCGCTATCCAAAGCATATCCTAAACATAGCCCTTGAATTGGTCAATGATCAGGAGACTGTTGGATCAGAGTATCATTCTCTTTACCTCTGAAAGGTGTGGGCAGCAAAGGTGGACAGCCTGTGAGAGGTATTGCTCAGATGACCTCTTTGCGATCTGCAGCACAAGAGTGTTGGAATGATGATATTACATCGGAAGCCTCTTGTGTTGCTATGGGAAAAAATGTCAAAGGCCTTGTTACCTTTCATCAGGGCCAACATGAAGTTTAGGTATGGTCATCATATTTGCCTTTGGTTTGCCTCTTATAAATGGCCCAGAGTTGATTTCCATTGTCTCATAAATTTCTGAAATCAGGGTGAACAATTCACTAAGTAAAAAATAAGAAGTTTGAGAAACTTAGCAGGCTTATCCATGAAATAAGCCTGTTGAGTTTTTTTCCTATTTAGTCTTGTGCATCAGGGTCTTCTGCTCCGGACAAATCAACAAGTACCTTGCCCCCCCAGAATTGGTCCAATTTCGCTTTGATCAGCAATAATCGGGAAATCCTGTCTTCTAAATCTTTTCTCTTCGAAGCAATAATTGGATGTTCACTCAAGAGATCTTCGAGATTGACACGCCCACTTTGTGAGTCTTTGAAGATAGCGTCAACCAGTTTGTTGCGGATTTTTTTGGCGAAATTCTGATTAAGTTCGTGTTCAATGATAAGCGGGACATAGTCGACTATACGCTGGGTAGAATGTTACTACGTCTTGAAAACAGGCGAAAGAAATACCTACCTTTTGTGCCACCTCGAAGTATGCCTGGACGTTTGCCATCACCTTGACCTCGTCGTCAACCTGCCATGTCGTCTCGCTTCCGTCAATGGCGGGATCATATGCGAATTTAGGGAAGGTGTGGAGAGGAAGTGGGGGTGGGGGTGGAGATGAAGGTGGAGAAGGAGATTGAGGTGGATACCATGACCCAGCGGGATAGACCATCGCAGGTACCTCGGATACCGTTTGATTCGTGTAACGATAATACCAATATTTCTCTCGATCCTCAAGGAATTGGACATTTTGTGTGAAGAGCGGAACGCTCTCCATATCAAGGATTTTATTTAAGATCACTTCTGCGTCGTCTCGACAACGTCCTCTTTCTTTGAAGGTTAAATCACTAAGTAGGCATCGATAAGAAAAAAGATTGGTTACGCAATATGTAAGAAATACCTAAAATATTTCTTGAGATAGATGTATTGCCCAAAGTGTTCTTGAAGCAGATTTTCGAGAAGTTGTGTAGTTTTCTGAACAACCTGCTCGAAGCATTTCTTGGCAGGATGCATCCACAAACTTGTATATTGTAGAACCAGTGTCTTCGTCGCTTCGAAGGGGACGTGTCTCGGGAGTTCCCAAGTGATGGACCTGAATGTGATTACGCAATGGAAGGGCCACAACGATGATAGATGGCATACCGCTTGATTATCTGCCGTACGTCGTCTAGTCCACGAGGCTCTGTCCTACTGAATGGCACGAGAGTACTCATATCATCAAAGGGCCTGAAGTCAGGTATGGTCGCATTAATATCTTTCTTGAAATGTGAGTACAGGGCACGGTTCCATTGAACGAAATACTCGTATTTCTCCCCGAAGACGGCATCACGAACGCCCTGACAAAAGGCTGTAGCACGGAGCATAATCTCCGTCAATGGCATATCCTTAGAAAGAGGGGGTAGCTTAGCGAGCTGTTGTCTACAACTCAAAAGCTCCTTTTCGATGCTCTTCGTCAGATCTGGAAGGCTATGTCTGCTATCAACTTATCCTCTTTCAGAAGAATATCGCGACACTCACCAGTCTTCAATTAGTTTAACGAGGAGCTCACTTATGTATTGGACGAAGTTTGGTATGCCGAAACGACTACGATCATCAACTTGACTCCACGGGACCGTGGTGTTGAAGAATTCGCCTGCCATCTGCTGTGCTTCCACCCTGGTCACACCCCGAGCCCGCTGTTCATCATCAGGTAAACGAACACAATAATAACCATGTCTTGTGACATGTCTCGTTCCCTCGAGGACTTCCTTCCAATTCTTACGAGCATTAGAAGCGCCCTCACCCAACATATCCGGTTTTGTGAGGACCCCTGCGTCATAAAATGTAAGGAACAGAGATCAAGAGAGGGCCTTCTCATACCAATGGTTCTATTTCCCCTCGGATCCCCTAGGCGTTGCTTGGCTAGGAGCACGGCTTGCATGTTTTCATAATCGTCTAAGGAATGAAATACGAAATAAGGGTGAATACCGAGAGATATTAATTTTTGCAACTCACCGGTCATTGGCATAGCAATGACTATCAAAGTATTCTTGCCCTTGACGTAGTGTTCGACCAAATCCCTTACGGTTTTGATCAAGTGATCTTCTGCATTTTGGATAAGTCCTGCGAAATCAAGATGAGCGACATCGATTCGTTAATGAACAGAGCGCAAACCAGGTAAATCCACGAAAGAAAGGTCAGTCGCTTCCGGATCCTGGACATTAATTTGGACGACGTTCTTCGAAAACTGAAGAACATCTGGATCATTGCGGGCTAAGCTCTTGAGCTCATTTTCTGACATGGTTTGAAATTCGGAAGGGTTCCTGTGTGGCGATAACACAGCTGCCTGGGCTCGTCGAACCCACAACTCGACTTGAGACTTGTCCGCAATAGGAAACCCGAATGATTGAGTTTCCACAGATTGTGAACGAGCGCCACTTCCGTCGTATTCGGTGCGAATTTCGATGGTGCAGGACCACGACAAAGCATCACTCGACATCGTGCATTCCATTGGGCAGCTAAGAGGCATATGAGCAGAAAGCTATCACTATTCAGTCACAAACATACCGTGTACAAGTGCCGCTGTCCCTCGGGACATTTATCTTTTTTTTCAAGGGGAAGGAGTCAAAAGCGCTCCTAAGAGTACAATGGGGATACTACTCACACCACTAACTGCCTCTACCAACGAGCTTTTCCCGCCTGCAATGTACAGTCAATGGACGTGGCATATGAAAAAATTCCTGGGCGCTTACTCGATTGGCCACCAATGACGACAACACGAGGCAAATCAAAGGAAGTGTGTACGCTACGGAGACGGCGGTTCAGATGATGGAAAAAGAGGAGGAAGGTGAACATCACACCCAAGGTTGCGTAGGTCTCTGTAGAGGTTCATTATCTCTCTGCATCTTCGAGCATAATCGGTAGAAGATATTGTATTGTCAGCCCCATCCAACGGAGGAATCGAAGTGGCAGATCCTCTTCCCTGGTTCGTTTGGAGCGACATTGTTGTAGTAATCACAAGTCTGTCTTGCTTGTTAAGTACTCTTGCGGCGCCCACAGTGTCATGTAAGTGATGCATTTGTACCCACGCGGCAATGATAACAAGGTAGAACCCATTGTCATTTGGGCACCTATCAGTTCGCCGATAGATATTATTCGCTCCTTAGAATGCCATTGGTATCGCCATAGAATCGAGAGCTAAGAATCATGAGAAAAATTTAATTCCGTAGAATTTATCCTAACCTAACCTCATGATATATTTGGTGCCGAAGTGCTGACTAATCATACTGACAGCCGGTGGTTGGGTCTAGTTCATTCATTCCAAGACTACGACATGGCGGATGGCAAGGTCAGTATTGGATTTCTATCCCATATCACAAGTTGAATCCTGCTTTCTAGGTTGTCAATGGAAATGCGAAGAAAGTAGCGATGTCTAGGGCCCTCGGCGCAGCCTTCTTACATCACCAAGTTGAACAACTGGAGAAGACTATATCATCGAATGGTCCGACGTCAGGTAATTGGAGGGAAAGGAAGGGTTTTACAAATGGATCTCCTGGCTCTGGGAGGCGTGGCCCAATTTCCCCTGGCGCCAAGGTACCTCAGAGGAAGAAGATCGGAGAAGCCGCGGCTACACTTTCTCGAGAACGAGTTCCTGTGAAGGGGGATGAATTTAACAGGAACCTCAATTCTGGTCCCGAAATCATCCGAAGATCCGTCGAACAAGAAAGGAAGGAAAAAGATGCTGACATTGTTGTGGTAGATGGTAGTGTTCTGATCCACGCCTTGTACCAAGTCAAGAAGTGGTGCAGGGATGGCAGAGAGGAAGTTATTATCGTTCCACTTGAAGGTACTTCTATTGCAACCGTAATTTCTATCGAAAACTCATTGCTTTGTGTGTAGCGCTCAATACATTGGATCTGTTGAAGAAAGGGACGTCTTCTCTCGCTCAGAAAGCTCGCTCGGCTTCTCGGATTCTCGAGGCTCAGGTTGGCACCAATCCGAGGATTCGTGTCCAGAGGGATGATGCCTTTCTCTTGTGGGATAAGGTCAGCTTCGACGATGCTGCTATCAATCCAAACTCCTGCCCCGAGTGGGTCCGTCGCATCATCTGCTGTGCCCGCTGGGAGATCGAAAATCCACAAGAGGAATTGAAATCTACGGATGGCACTATTGAAGACGATAAGAAACCTAAGATTGTTCTTGCTGTCCTATCCTCGCTTTCCACCTCTTCTCAATCAGGCTCTGCTGCTCTATCTATGGAATCACCTGTGCCGTTGCCGGCACCAAACGTTTCACTTTCCGGCAAGTTTGAACCCCGTTCAACTGGTACTCTCGTCTCGAATTGGGCATCCAAGGCGGGCATAGTGTTGTTGGACATCGAACCCGCCCGTCCTGATCGTGGCGGAGATGAAGACGAACGTTTTAAGCGTGGTCGGGGTAGGCGCCCATCTGCAGGAGAACATCCCACCAAATCGAGTCTTGTTGAACGCCCGCAAGCTGTCATGAAAATGATGGAGATGGTTTCTCAGCCCACTAAGGTTATCCGTGTTCTCGCTCGTGGTGAAAAATTGGACCCCTAGTAAAATTGCCGGGTTTGTCAATATCTTTACCTTGCTGGGCACCGTCTAAATGCACGACAGGGTGCGGTCTTGATCAAGTCACAATCCACATTCCAGGGAACGAACTATTCGTTGGAGCGGCCCATCAGTTTGGACGGAAGATGGATGATACTAGTTTCTTGTTCCTCTTCCCCTTCCCATTATCCTTCTGTGAACGGTTCAAGTTCACAACCCGATGGCACACATCTCATGCCCGCCAAAGCAATGGACTCCTCTGGTTGGTGCATTTTCGCCACCCTTAGGATGGCAAATGCGCATGGATACGGGTATCGTCTTTATGGCTCTGTTTTCCCCATATGCCCCAGTCTTTCCTAACTTACCCCTCGCTATGTGAAAATCTTTTTATGGTTAGAACGTGGAGTATCCTATGTTGTGGCTGTCCGTCCTCCATCACCCATCTCATGGACAAGTTGAAGATCTAAACTTCCGAATCATTATCTTTACCGTCCTTCTTATGCCAGAAATTTTGAATATGAATTTATATAACCCTCTTCTGCACATTCGTAATAAACAGTCTTAAAGATTAGCATTGATACAAACGGTCCGGATCGTCCGCTTCCGTCTTTTTCAACATCCTTCGTGAACCAAGGAATGCGAGACTCGGATTCCCCGTCTCACCTTGCTCATGATGCCGTCGATTCTAAACCTTCTAACGCCTTTGAAAGGTGGAGACGAACGGCCATGCTGGTAACTGGCCTTGGTGTTACAGAGCGAGAACGGCTGGAACACTTGCAACTTTCACATATGGAGGATTGCGAAAGAAGGAAAGAGCACCTCATGAATTCTAGTGGAGCCACTTATTATCTCCCAACTTGAAAATTTACGTATAACTTTTATATATATAGGTCCTTTATTGGTTTTCATGATGAAGCATCTAAAGCTCTCTGGATGTGACTTGCCACCCTCCAATATTTTGTGCGCGCCTTGCGATATGACCAGGGCTGGAGGCTTTAATCCAGACCCAGGAGCCGTCATTCTATGCGGCGGTCATTTTTTCAGCAAACAACACATGGAAAGTACTATTGCTCACGAACTCTTACACTTGTACGACCATTGTCGCTTCAAAGTGGATTGGTCAAACCTACGGCATCATGCCTGCAGCGAAGTATGTTCTAATTCGCAGTCATTACCTGTAAAATCACAATATGGCATTTCTCAGATTCGTGCTAACAATCTGAGCGGTGATTGTCGATATACCCGAGAACTCCGGCGAGGTTTTCTGTCCTTCTCAAAGCAGCATCAAGTCAGCTCAACCCTCTTCGTAATTGTGTTCAACATTCCTAACGTACTCCTCCCTACAGGCCTGCGTTCGTAGACGCGCCGTCGAATCTGTCACTGCAAATCCAGCTTGTCCTGATCAAGCCGCTGCTGAGCGCGCAGTAAACGAGGTTTGGGAGAGCTGCTTCAACGACACACGTCCATTCGACGAGGTGCGTGTAGATCCACCTTCACATCCCCATTCTTACATCACCCTCGATAGATTTATTGAATGTAAACTCCATCTACAAATAATTTAGACTCATTCTGAGTAGGGAGTATAGATAGCGATAGCACTAATTCAATTTTATTTTCTTAGAACCCCTTTTAACGCCTTCAACTTTACCCCGTCTTCGTTTTCCTTTACGTTGCAGGGGATCTTCCAAGCCTTGAAGGAAATCAACGGGTGATAATTTCTTTGTGACCTGCTTCAGGAAATTCATATTCAAGCTGGCAATGGGATGTCCATCGACGTCAGGGTCCTCTGGCAGGCAACGCTTCAGGTTAGTTTCAGCAGGAAATGAAGCCACGACACGAAGAAGGCTATATCTTCCCGCATCAGTTCGGCGATGAGGAAGACCCAACAGATGACGACTTGTGTCCTCCACCAAGGTAGGATGACTGGTGGGAGAAAAAGGTCTTCTGTCCTACATGAAACTCAGTGATGGTAGAAAAAAGTTAGGCAGAGTATCTTGCCTTATCTAAAAAGAACGAAGCTGGTGTCACGCTCCTCAAAGCTTGTCTGAGAAACTGCCTCGAAAGAGACCCATGTTTACCAAGGGAATACTTGGCCTGTAACACTACCCAAATCAAAGAACCATCAGACAGCCGGAGAATAAATATTAGATCCGGACCCATTGAAACATGCGGAAAACAAATTGCACTATGCGATTGGTGCTCCAGCCAGCTAGACGTTTCTTCAGGAGTTTTTGCGTTCGTGCCAAGAGTAACAGAGGGACCTGAGAAGAGGTAGTGTCGAACGGGGCATTCTTCGATCACATTGAGGGCCGTAGTGTGAAGGGCGACGAGTTCTGCATCCAGAGAACTCCAGGCTGGAGGAGTTCCGACAAAAGCGAAGACGTCGCTCACTCGTCGACAGTTGGAAAACATCATATCAATACAGAATGCGATATAGTTTTCGAAGCCATTTGAGTTGGGATCGTGAAGGTGAATTTGCTTAGCAAAGAATTTGTAGCGCGTTCCGTGATGGCGATTGATCCAGTGTGTAGCTGCGAGAAGGACGAGAGGTTCATCCACGGCTACTGTTTTTGTCTCGGAATCAACAAAGCGGGCAAATCCATATTCGACATAGGTAGCTTCGTCTTTCCCAAGTGTGACGGGAAGGACAGATCGCATAAGATAGTGGATGGTTAACTGATAAATTGTTGTGAGCATATCGCTATCTGAAAAGGGTGAAAAAGTTAGCGATGATGAGAAGGGAAATGATACATACTCTTCTTAAGCTTGAAAAAATCCAATTTATATTGAGAGAGAAGGGGTAAAGCTTCATCTCCTTCTGAACTCACGAATGCAACCGCATCGGTGACTCTAAATTCGGTGAAATGCTCTATATATGCGTTTAATAAACCATGAGGTCTCTTCAGGCCATTGAGCAACAGTTCTGCCACATAGCCGGTTGTAAATCGATATCTTGTTATCTGTTGCTCAGTTACGCGCCATGGAATTTCGGCCTATTACTCACCTCCCATGTAGCCAGTACCATACACGTTCAAGAAGCCGCTGACCTGACTCCGATGACAACAAATCACGAGGCAGATACCTTTCCAGGTATCTGCGCTGGACATCCTGGGAGTCAAAAGCCCCTGTATCTGAACACCAGCGATATCTAGAATCCTTCATGATGGCAGACGCCATTGCCTGGTCGACAACGTCTTTAGATATGCCTGTTCCTGCAACGACCATGAAGACACCCTGACCAAAAGACTGGCCTTCCCATGCCTTCACAATTTCACGCAAGATGGGACGATGCGCTCCATTCTGTTCTGAGCGAAAAGACGAACTGTGCTGCGTGGCTGCATGCTGCGCTTCATCAAGAACGCAGAACAACGGAAGCTGCACAGTATCAGCGAAGGAAAGTTGCTTCGGCTCCGGTGAGGTGGTGTCTGATTGAACAGTCGAACACAACTTGCGGATGTCGGTGAGAAGAGTCTTGGTAGTTGTGTTGATGAAGCCATCTGTGGCGCCAGATAATTTGCAAGATAACTCGTCAAAGATGTCCCATACTTGAGGATGAACAAACGATGGCCAAAGCTGAAACAACAACCATCGAGATCGATACATGCGAGAGTCTTCAGACGTCTTAAGGCAACCGTGACCATTCATCGTCTCGGCAAAGAGGTTGAAGATCATCAGTCGAGCAAGAAAAATCTGGCGGAAAATCCGACTCGCTATTTCACGGTTTGCCTTGAGAGCAGCATCATAGCCTGAAGATCCTGCCGGCGGAAGGATACTCCGGAAACCCTTCGTGTCAGGAACATGAGTCCGAATACTATTTTGGATGTCACTAGATCCAAGCAAGCTCGAGTCAACGAGAGAAGTGAAGTAGAAACCCCAGTTCTCACAGAGACCCTCCAGTAAAAGCCTGGTTTTTCCGGACCCAGAGGTGTTGACCAGGAATCTACATTGTTGACTTAGGATTTGGAAAGCTTGGAGTTGTCGAAGCTCACCTACGTGTGGTTGTTCGGCATGAAGATATTTTTCAGCCTCTTTTCCAACATAACATCGCGTGTAAAGCTACCCAAATCGTGAAGCAGAAGGTTCGGTTTCCCTTTCAAGGATGGTATCCGCAAAGAGGTCAAATGTGCGATAGTCTCCGGGTTAAGAATATCAGAAGAAGGCGTCCACAGGGGAAGTACAATATCCCCGACAACCAATTTTTTCATCGTCGGTTTCAGCCTCCGCAAAAAGTCCTGTACATTGCGGTTCACGGCGTCATCATCCCCTGCAAAGTATTTGGGAGGCAGTTCTATGTGAACAGGAGTATCAATAGCGATATCCAATACGATGATTATTCAAACATACTCCGCCATTGTCGTATCTTCTCGTACTCTCCTTGGGTATGCGCCATCTTTAAAGCTTGAAACAGGTCGTCGTCTTCTAAAAGTGCATTGATGCAATCCTGTAGATTAGAGTAACCAACCCGTGTCTTCCGCCAAATGTACCACAGCAAATAGGAAGCTTCCTCGCGAACTTGTACGTCAAACCTAGACCCCACAGCGAGAAGTTCGCCATCACTGTGGCGACTATTCATGGGAAACCCGAGAACGTCAAGTCACACACAGTCACATTCGCGTAGCGCGGTCACAAAATGCGCCTGAGAACTGTACGGGTGCTATTTTACCTTGTTTAAGTCTTGCGAAGAACATTTTTGGCTCATTGGGGATGCCTAATAAGGGTTACAATTCCTATCATACTCAAATCAGACTACAAATTTCCTGCACTTGTTATGGTACGCGTTGAGCCTCACTTTAAAAGTATATACAGAAACAATAACTTTAGCGTTTACTCTTGGTGAACCAGAATCCGAGAGACACGAAATAAATTCCACCCTAAAAGCTGTTCGACACAGCCTGCGACCACAAAAGGTAATTCGAAGCATCGCGTGCTATACTCGCCTGTTCGATATGAACGAATTCACCAGTAGCAATCGATGCCGTAGCGCCAACACCGCAAACATCTGCGATAGGGACGCGATTGGTGTACCTTCCGCCAACATTCTTGGTAGCGGTCAAAGTGCAGTTGCTATCAGGTGGTAACGAGACGTTCCAAGATGGGAAGGCAGTTTTCAGGTTGATTTGGAGTTTTCTCACTGGCAGACCGGCGTTGCTTTGGTACCACGTTGTTGAGCTCGCTGAGTCGCCTGGATAGATGATGTTTTTTGTCAGATGTTTGAATTTTTTTTTTTTTGAAGAAAATCGAACTATGCACCTAAACCTGCAGACAAAAAGACTGTATCATATTCACAGGTCGTGGCGGCTTTCCCGTGCATTTGTATAAATGCGCATGAGGCTGAAGGACAACCACCTAATGCATGCTGCCAATCGTGGATTACGACGATGGCATCGAAAAATGGTTCGGCCTAAATGCGGGGAGTAAGCAAATTCTGCCAATGAAAGTAAGATCCATTTTCAACTTACGGTGTTGTGTGCAGGGTCTGTTTTACTGTAAGGGGGAACACAATCGGATTCATGTAAGAAGGCATCGCGGTGACGTCCAGTAACGAGCAGACTATTTGAACCCGTCAGGCCGAAGATAGCTGCCGCCTGCTCAACGGTGCCTGAATCAAATTTGGGATGAGGGGCTGAGACATGAATGTGTCGAGCGACTGCAGATCTTAATGACGGGACTACTATGAATCCCCATCCCTTGTCGTAAATTCCACCTGACGATGTGGTCTCGTAAAGAACACAATAGTGTTGGAAAGAACGAACGGCATAGATGTCACCAAGAGAGGATGGAATGGCCACAGTACCGCAATTTTCGCTATCGACCGAAAGAAGGCGGTCGACGAGGATTCTCCAGTCTGCGCGTTGTGTGACCGTGGGCTGTGCGTTGTCGTAGGTTGTGTCGGTATAGAATTCCCTTGGAACGGTGTACTTGTCAAAGCAATGAACGAGATTGACAAGGGTAGAGGAGGAGAAACATTCTGTAGTAGGAGTCGTAGTGGCCAGGTAATTTGTCCAGGGAAGGACTTGTAATCCGAATTTCCATAAAGTGGCGAACATGGTTCTGAGAAGTCCGTTCGTAGTAAAGAGACTTATATATGCTCTTGGTAACCCTGTTAAAAGTCCCACAGTTCATGCGTGTGAAGCTGCCCCGTATTGAAAGGAGATGAAGACAGTGTTTGGCAAGTACTCTTACGTGAAATTTTGAATTCCTGGGGTGGACGCCAAGCTAGTTGATGTCGTCTTGTAATAAAGCGTCCTTGACTTCCGCAAGAGACAATCGGTTCAAATGAAAGACGATTCCAGGTGACCAGGCATGGTCAACCGTGAAGGTCATGACTACCCCGAGACTCATAGCGAAGGATCTCTACGATGTACATCTCTAGGTAGAAGAAGCAACATACTATCTCTTTGAGTGAGGATAATATCGAACAGCTAGTTCCGGCAGTCACTGTCATTAACAAATAGCTGCGGCAAAGACGGTGCCACTAACAGAAGAACAACAGCTAGTTCCGGCAGTCACTGTCATTAACAAATAGCTGCGGCAAAGACGGTGCCACTAACAGAAGAACAACAGTAACATTTGTGGTTATCGTTATGATCGGAGGCAGTCGAGACAGTGATTCCGTCTGGGCAGGCCATCACACTTTTTATCTGGTGAGAAAGACCTAAAGCAAAAGTATGGTTTGATATAGAGTCTCAGTGGAAGGCTCGATACCCGTGCAAGCTCTACTCTACAACGATGAAGAGCTCCTAACAAGCCAAGACGGCGACGGTATCTACGACGGGTAAGTCTCCCTCTCCGTATTGCCCACCATTTCGACCAGTCTTCAAAATCCACCCAAACACCCAAACGGAACAGACAGCATAACCACCCACCATCTCTTCTCCGTCGATGCGCAGAAAGATGTATCCAATCCCTTTTCAGAAACCATCTCCAACCATCTCGAATATATTCCCCCTCACGAACCTGATGGTGGTGTTGACCTGACAGTCTGAAGGTTGTTTTATTACGAAAACAGTGAAGTACAGTCACTAACTCGCGCACTGGGTCAATATGGAGATCCAACCGATGTCATAAGCATTCAATTTACAGGTGAATGGTAGCCACTGAATTTCTGTTGCAGGAGGGTGTCATTGGAGACTTGCGCATTGTTCCAGTAGAATGATTCCAAATTCGTGACTTGTGCAGTCTCTCTTTCCGGTAAATTGTATCGCCCACTGAGACAGTAGTCAACCCGATCTTCTTTACTGGACGCCTGCACCTTCAAAAGGCGCATCACGGGAACAGGTAGTGACAAATATCATGGAGAGGGTTTCAAGTAATAAAACAGAAAAAATGCAGGATGTCGTCGTTGAGCCGTTACAAGGATGAGACTGCACACGAGTTCCTTCCAAACGACACACGAGACAAAACGTGCCTGTGATGAGGTGTGCTAGGTGGGTGTGTGGATAAGAAAGAGGGAAAAGAGGAGGAGCATGGGAAACCTTACCCGGGTCCCGAACTAAACATCTCGACGGGTTTACCTGACTCTAAAGCCTTTCGTCATAATGGGTCATTGAAGTGTGGTGGTGGTGGTGTCTTTGAGGTCTTTAGGAGGTGGTGGACGCTCTTCCCACTACTCTCGTGATCCCGAGCGACAGAATCGTGCGTGGCGCACTGTAAGATCATACCCTCCAGACGAATTCACGGGTGTTAGAATCGTAGAGGGATTCATGATCGTCCCCCACGTAAAGCCAGAGGTTTTCTTTGCGGCATGTCTGCATGGATGGGTGAATAAATGGAGTAATGAGGTTATTGCCTATAGTAGGGAACACGGTGCGGATGTATCGGAGAGTGACGCGTCCGACAGGATTGGGATAAGTTTACAAAGAACGCTTGAGCTTGGAGACTGACAGTGGATAGTTGGCGCGTGGGCCTACGCGTTCAGACGCGTTCAGACGCGATCACGCGCGTTTTTGGGTGATTAAACGGGTAAAACTCAGATATACTGGTGATAGGAAATCCACTTCCTTGCATCACTTCCTTACATCATTATTCTGAGATGAGGCGGCCCAAAGGGCTGCCTCATTGTCGGATAAGAAATGAGTGAGATCAATAGCTATACAGTTTATCCACACATGCACAAACATCAACAGACCTTCCACAGCATCGTGTCGTGTTTTCTTCTCAACAAAGTCGTGCCTCGACTCCATTCTGTCCTTTGCTCTCTCAAGCTTTCGTTTTCTTAAAATTATTCATGACTCAAAACTCTCCTCCCACACCTGTCCTCACTCAGGCTCCGGCCCTGGCTGGACCTTCTCGCGCTCTTTTTCCTCCACCTGCAGCTGCCGACGCTGCTCTACAACCCGACAATCCTTTAACCCAACCTCAACAACCCCAGATTATACAGCCTGTGCAGCTTGCGCAGCCCCTCCTTCAACCTGTCGTAACTCAGCCCATCCATGTGAAGAAGACACACGTTTCGGACGCCATCTCCAACATCCTCAAGTCCCTTCCACTTCCAGCACGCTTAAAGCGTAACAAGGAGATCGAGGAACAGAACGAGGCCCGTCTTTTATTGACTCTCCGCCATGCTCAAGACCCTGTTGCTTTTCCTGATCCTGGTTCAGAGAGTGCTTCTTTCATTACCATAGATTCTTCGGAAATTTCTTTCCTTTCCTCTCCTACGATTTTAGACTCTTTACGCAACGTTATGCCTTTCCACCTTATTAAAAGACTTGCCGATATTAAGTTAACTAACATTACCAATTCCTTAAAGCGTCCTGAGAGTCTAACGGACTTGATGGAAAGCTCTACATCTCATGCCGCTAAACGTCGTTGCATGTCCGCTTTGACCCTTATCAGTCGTGATACCGAACGTCCTACCTCTTTTAATTTCCCGCAGATTATGTTTGAGACCGAAAATCGCATGCCTATTCCTTTGCCTTTTTTCACGCACAAATCACTTCGTTTCATCATTAACAATTTAGCCATTCTTCCGACCAAAAAGGTTGAATCCGATGGCTCATCCAAGAAGGCCGTTATCCTCGACATCGACAAATTGTTGAAGACGCTTGGGGAAGAACTCACCCTCTCCTTTGGGCAATATGGAGAGGCTGCGGCTCAGATGTTCAAATTCCAAGAACAACGAGATGGCGACCTGCCCGACTCTGGCGAAACCTGGACTCAATTTTGGCGGTCGCACTTCACTTTCTTTGAAAATAGAGAAGATGCTGAGGAATATTATGACGAGTGGAAGCATGTCGAGCTTGAACTACGTCGTGATCGTTGGAGCTACGGTTACAAGTACGACGCTTCCCATTACAGCCAGCGCTACATGACCGCGAAGAATAATATGATCCAGCGTACCAAGAACAGGGAGGATCTGGATCAACTAATCGCAAAAGCTCTCGAATCACGTTCCCGGACTCGAGATTTCCCTCCTCGAACGAATTTCCCATCTGGTTCGAATCCTCGCACTACTCAGCGCTCCTTTCAGGAGGCAGGGAGCAGGTCATCGGCACCCGCTTTCTGCATCCTCTGCGCCGATCAGTCACACACACTCTTTCACCACCCTCGGGACAAGTCGAAGTTCCGTGATGGTAAGATCATCTGGGCCAAATTCAACAATGGCCGACTTACCTCTCCGGACGGACAAGAAATTTGCGTCAAATATAACATCGGCGGATCCAGATATTGCGCCAAAGATGTCAAGCACGGGGACAATCGAGTTCACCTCTGCTCCTTCTGTGGTGACAAAACTCACCACGCCCTATCCTGGACTTGCAGATCCAAAGACTCCTGAAGCTTTCCTGCAAATGTCGAAGCCGCAATCACTGCTTTACCCTTCGTTCACTTCCTCCATCATTCCACGACCAACCTTCGATGCCAACATTCATGCCCATCCTGATGTTTTTGACAGAATTGTCACTCCATACGACGCTAATGCTTTCACTTTCTTTCTGGACAAACACACGCTTTCATTGTCATATCCTCTTTTAGTCCCCAATCTGCGAAATGGGTTTCCTCTTGGACCCATGCCTAATCTTCTTGTAACTTCCGTCCTGCCAAACCATCCTACAGTTATGGAATGCCAGTCTGAAGTTGATGAATATCTAGAGAAAGAAGTTGTAGCGAGACGCATGTCGGGACCATTTTCCCGTGAGACGATCGAGCAGATTCTTCGTGGCCCATTCCAGTCATCGCCACTTATTGTCGCTGTCCAACCTCAAGCACCAGGTGAACCAGACAAAATCCGCATTTGCCGCCATCTCTCCAAGTCCACTCGCATCACCCCTTCGGTCAATTCTTTCATTCCGAAGCATTATTTTCCTACACGCTTTGACACCGCCTCTCGGGTTGCTGATATTGTAAGTTTTCTTTCTTCATTCCAATGGAATGCATCCTTTGCAGACCCTGGTCATTCCAATGAAGGTTCTTTCTTCATTCATCAGGCCGGCGAAGGTTCTTTCTTTGCCCTGCCTCGGACAAAGGTTCTTTCTTTGTCCATCCGTCTGGCAGAGGTTCTTTCTCTGCGGATGCATTCCTACATGTGCCAAGGTTCTTTCTTGGCACTGCTATCATCCCGCATTCATCGCAGCTAGCTCATACTCTCCATGACAGGTCGCTCTCGCGCCCCCCGGTACTCAGGCTTGTACACTGGACATAGAAAAATTCCATCGCACATGTGCTGTCTTACCAGATCACAAGCCCTGGCTTGTTCTACAAGGCCACAAGGATCAGTTCTACATTGACCATGTACATCCTTTCGGGGCATCCTGCGCCAGCAGTAACGCTGGCATGATCGCCAATGCCATGGTCGACATCTGGATCGCAGAAGGCGTCAAACCTATACTCAAATACGAAGACGACCTCAACATTATGCGTTACCCAGTTCTGGATGGCCAATTCAAGGATGGGCAGTACACCTACGCCTATGACCGACCTGAAATGCTCCGCCGTATCGGACCACTGAAGGTCCCTTGGCACCCTGAAAAGGGCGACCCATATTTCTCTTCGCTTTCGATCTTTATCGGCATGCTCTGGGATCTCGAGAACCATCGTGTCTCTCTTCCAGAGCAAAAGCGTCAAAAATATCTTCGTCGTGTCTCAGAATTCATCAGCAATTTCGAGCGGGGTAGGTGCCAACTCCGGGATGTTGAACGTATCCACGGCTCCTTGTGCTACATCTCCTTCATCTTCCGTGCTGGTCGTAGCCACCTTCCCTCGTTGTCAAACTTTGCGGCCTCCTTCAAGGGAGACGAGTTCATTCACCGCTTCCCTCCACGATCTCTCATCACCGACCTCAAATGGTGGCTTAAAGAGCTCACGGTGATGAATTTCTACCGCCAACTTATTCCACGTGGTGACCCACTTGATCTCGGCATTTACGTCGATGCTAGCACATCATGGGGCATCGGCATCATCGTGGAAGGTGAATGGCTTGCTCTCAAACACAAGCCTGAATGGAAAGTACCTGGTCGAGATATTGGCTGGCTGGAAACCGTCGCAGCAGAACTAATCGTGTACATTCTCGAAGCCAGAGATATCCACGACTCCACCGTCATCATTCACTCAGACAACCAAGGCACCATCGGATCCATGACCAAGGGTCGCAGTCCGAACTCTCACATCAACCTCTCAATTCAACGCACGTACTCCGTTCTTTGTCCAAATTTTATCACGTTCGATTTTAAATACATCCCCTCTGAAGAAAATCCCGCAGACCCACTTTCGCGCGGAGAGTTGGGTCCCCCTCAAAACAGGATGAACCTGTTCTTCCAGCTCCCTCCAGAGCTCGAACCCATCTTCGTCTATGCCGATTGAATCTCCTTTTCGAATGGCCCTGGATGCCAGGAGGAAGACAGGTGAGGTGAACAGTCACACTGCTCCCTCTCCGCGCCCTGTTTCTCCACCAAAATTCCTACCCTTCTCCCGTTTTCATTCTGTTTCTCTCCCTGCACGTTCTTCTCATTTTGTACCTCTACCATTGCTTCGCCCGAACAGAGTTTCGGATTCATCTTATGCTGCACTACCAAGTCAACAAGCTCCTTCTGTAAATATCACCACACCTTCCTCTAATACCATACCATCCTCTGTGCCCACCTCATCTAATACTCACCATTCCCGTTTTCTTTCAACTCTCTCGGATGTGGCTCTAACTCCTGCCTCTGTGCCATTAACCATCTCATCACGCATTTCAAAACTTCTCAGCCCCAGTTATCTCCGACCACCCGTCACTGCCGTGCACCGCCTCTCTTCCTGGTCATCCCCTTATGCCTTACGACAACGCCGGCATCTAGAATCCACGCTTTCCCCTTCCCTTGCTGACATGGCATACCGTACTGTACAGAGCGCCTTCGCCCCATCAACTAGATCCACCTATGCAGCAGGTGTCCTCCGCTTCAACGAGTTCTGTGACACCTGGAAGGTCAGTGAGGAGGCCCGGATGCCAGCGTCCCCTGCTCTTCTCGCTGCTTTCGTTGGACAGGTACGGGGTCGTTATGCGGGAGGTACTGTGCGGACCTGGTTGTCAGGTATCCGTGCTTGGCATGTTATGCACCAAGCAGATTGGCATGGCGACCACGATTGGGTTCACAACGCTCGTGTTTCAGCCAATAAGGAGGGGACCCTCTTCAGGCGGCCTCTGCGTGCTCCCGTTTCCTTAGAGCACTTGCGTATTCTTCGCGATGCTCTTGACCTTGCTGACCCGTTACATGCAGCCATTTGGGCAGTTGCGACAGTCACTTTCTTTGGTTGCCGCCGTCTGGGTATGGCTTCTGCTCTACTCATTGTTTCGCAATCTCACCTTCCTTTAGGAGAGACCACTGTTAAAAATGCACTCGCTTTTAACCCTCTGCATCATGCCACACGCGCGACTGCACCTTCCTTCCGAATTCTCGCCAATGGTTGCACATCTGCCAGCATTCGTATTCCTTGGACAAAAACGACGAAGCACAATGGTGCACTGATCATCGTCACTTCTCGCTTGGACAATTTTTGTCCTGTTACGGCCTTACGCAATCACCTCTCTGTCAACCTAGAAGCCCCGTCGACTATCTCCTTCTTTGGTTTCCGCAACACCGACAACTCATGGTCTCATATGCTTCGAGACACCTTCCTGTCCTTCGTCACTAAGATCTGGTTTGCAGCCTCGATGGATCACATATCCGGTCACAGCCTCCGTATCGGCGGCGCTGTTGAACTGCTTTTGGCAGGTGTCCCGCCTGAGGTTGTCGCAGCAACAGGTGGTTGGACATCTCTTGCCTTCCTCCTCTATTGGCGCAGGACGGAAGAAATTATCCCTTTAAGTACCTCTAATGCCTACAACACTGCTCACATTTCAAATCTCTCAGACATTTTTGAACGCTTTCGTGTTAGACAGAATATCTCTGTCACAGACTTGCAGTCCGCTTTTTCCGACATGTCACCTTCCCATTTACCTCATCCCACACCTCTGTAGATGCTTTTCATTCACACAAATGTTTAACATTATCACTTGCATGTCGTAGCCACTAAATCACAATTGTTGTAATTTTACTCATCCCACTTTCGGAGTGTCCCTCCAGTTTGGTAGTCAGCTTGGCTCTCGAACCCGGATACCAAGCTTGCCGGTTGGGAGCTCCACTCCTTCTGGTACAGCCACCTTGGCATCCGTCTTGGACAGCCTCCCTGGCCTCCCAAACGCTCAGGTCGTCTGGCGGCTTGACTTCCCAGCA
>QDKV01005263.1_pt1 | contig 41270 bp, 50 predicted proteins | sample 1861101 | NCBI WGS metagenome assembly QDKV01 (sample SAMN04275158, study PRJNA302643) | Fungus metagenome, whole genome shotgun sequencing project. | isolation source: fruitbody | host: Mallocybe terrigena | place: Sweden | collected 2013
GATGTCTCAAGATGCACGCATTCTGCTCGAATCTCTTGAAGAAGGCGGTGCTGATGAAGAAACTTCCTTGTCACTGTCAGGAGCACGGGCCAGAGAGGTGATGGTGCGTGATGGTGTTGAGGGTCTGTTGGAGGAGTTGAGGACCGAGACGGAGAGAAGAATTCTACAACAAGTGCGACCGTTGGCTGTGTACGCCAGGGACGGTCATTCACAGCACCTGACGGAGAACGACTCCACTATGTCACATTCCCTTTCATCAAGCCCAGAGGAACGAGAAAATCACCAAAGAGGTGGGCAACTGATTGGCGAAGAAAACATAGTTCTAGTCATCCCCCCTGGTCCTGTCGAAGCTGATTTATCTGTTCTATCAACCGATGGACATCGTATCGTGGATAAAGAACTGGATTTATCGAACGGGTCACGCAAAGATTTTTCACCATCTTCTGCCTTGACGTCCGACTTGTCAAAGACACAGCCCATTGACGGGAACCAAGTTCTGGTATTTGGCGAAACCCACTCGACCATGGGTCCATTATCTCCGAATACTGAGGCTAGCACAACCCATCACCCCGAGGAAATTATTATTTGTACTTACTCAAACAACGATACCGAAGAAGTGAAATCTGGGGCACCAGAAATACCCTGCCAATCAGTGGAGGAGACTCTCTCGGCGGCAGCGCTGTCTAGTGCCGCGCCTCTTTTGAGGTCACTTGTTCCTCCAACACCTTCAACGGAACACCTCTCTGATGCCCAGCCCTTCTTGGGACCCCAGTCGACCAGCTCAGAATCTTCCTTCGAATTTTCTGACGATTCACAACAATCTGAATCAAAAACCCTTGACGAGTTGCTGCCCCACCCACTTCTTGCTGATCTAGCAAAAGTGCACAAGCGGTACGACTCCTTCCAACGTGCATTCAAGGATTGCAATTTAGCTTTAGAAGGGCTCAAGGCAGATCTTGCTTCATGTTCCAGCTCAGTATTTGCTCACTCCGGCCAGCAAAAGATTTTCACCTCAATTCCTATGGACGTATTGCATACAGCTGTTGCAAGGCTAGATGATTTTACGGAAGATGTACGAGTTGAGCTGGAGATCAAAATTGGAGATGATGTGCTACTTGCGAAGGGTTATGAGGCACTCTTGCGAGTCCCTGGAGCATTGCATTCGTCGTCGTCTCAATCTCAATCTCAAACGAAGGCCCATTCTGACCGAACGGCTGCTGAAGGTGAAACTGATATTGATACTTCGCTATCATACGCTGCAGTGGAGAAGCAGATCGAGGTGTTTTTGAATGGAACAGACCCTACTGTACGAAAGGCGAAGGAGACATTTGCGAGGAAGTTGGAGGACGTTCAGCATGACATTGCGGCCTTGAAGAGGGCACTGCATGATCCCGAATCATTTTCTGAAGGACTTTCGCCGTCAGCCTCGATGACGAGCCTGTTATCACCATCCAAAATGGAAAACGGACTTGATTCAGGTACGGGGCAAGGCGGAGGATGGGCAGCTTGGATTACGGGTTCGGCGTCTAGACCTACCACGCCTACCCCTAGCTTGGGACCTTCTCATACGTTTGGGAATATTATGACTAGCCCAAGGCTAAAAAATTCGTTAGGCTCCGAATCACACCTCAAGTCTCAGTCCCCCAAGAAGACAAGTGTTTTTGGTTCTTTGGGTGTGTTGGGAGGGAAGGATCAACCAAAAGATCCACTCAGCCTGTTGGGCTTGAAAGTTCCTATGCCCAGTTTTACTATGGATGGTTATTCTATATCGGGAAGAATTGGAAATGGCTTTATTTCGTCGAGTCCAATGTCCGCAACATTTGGAGGCATGATGTTGCCATCGTATCCAAGTACCATCGGGACTGCTCAGATGGGTGTCTCAAAGTCAACGTTGTCGACAATGTATATGTATGGATTGGGCGCTCTTGGATCAAGTAGAAGTCCGAGTGTTGTTGGGGCTGGTGGAAAGTTAATGAGGAGTGTGAGTGCAAACACCTCAGGAAGTGTGAATGATATGACTTTGCCCTTGGGTCGGAGTCGGCAAAGCATGGGTGGTCACGATTTTAACAGTATGAATAGCTTGGAAAGGGAAAGAGGAAAAGATGCGGGTGATAATGACATTGAATGAACAAGCTCAGATAACCTACCAACGTCACGAAAAAATTTACTATGTACTGATTTCGCATTTTAAATTGTAAAACTCGGATCAGCGGATCAGCGGATCAGCAACTGCTGGTGACTCCCCACGTTGATGTCGCCTGCGCTGATATCTTGACTCGCCGCTTGAACATTAAGTAACGCAAACACTAAACTTTTCTCTTCACCTTATTCCACACGATGGTCCTCAAACGTAAAAAGCCGGATGAAATCGTTCCATCTCCTCTAGGTCAGCAGGCCGATGCCCCTGACCAAGGCCCACCCCCAAAGAAAACGCGAACTAACCCGCCTCGTACCAAGGCAGCACGGGTCAGCACCACGGATGTGTCGACAGATGGTCCTGCAAAAAAACCACGTGCACCACGTAAGAAGAAAGCTACAGCTATTGCTGCTCAACCTGAGACAGCGACAGCTGGACCCTCAAATCAGCCGCAGGCAGATTCCAATCTTCCCTCTGCACCGGCAAAGAGGGGGAGAAAGAAAAAGGTAGCAGATGATGAACAACCTGGCCCTGAAAAACGTCAAGCGCAATTTAGGTCGAAGTGCCCCCAGAATATTCTTGATCGCTATGAGCGTGGCATGGCACAACGGTGCGTCATTCTTTCTTTTGTGCAAATACACGACCTTTAATTATCGTAGAATCTTCATGATTGATCGCCATCGTAACGATGGAGAACTTCGCGAAGAATTCCGTATTTTGGGATCAACTGGAAATGTGAGAACTTAGTTAATATTCCCGATTCTGTAATGTCAATGCTCTACAGGTTTACACAGTGACTATTGATCACTTACCCCGATGCAATTGTTTGTGCCATGAATTTACTTAGATTATTTCTAATGCGTTTGTTTCAAGGTCCTGACGCTGTCAGAGGGAATCACTGCAAACATATAGTAAGTTGACTAGTTAAATACGTCAAATTTTCAGAAGATATAATCACGTTTTTCAAAGCTATTTGCCCTTCTGAAAGGTTTGAAACTGACCATCACATCATTGATTCGCATTCATAAATTATATTGCAGTCCTGAAGGTTTCGCCTGAATCCAGTTTCTGGTACCAAAAGTATGTTTTGACGTCAAACACTTTTTTCTGAGAATTTACGTGTTTTTAGGGCACTTCTGACTAGTGAACTCGAACAAATCTTTCGCGATGCGCCGCTTGCGCCGAACGCCTCCGCTAATGCCCGTGTTCGTGAAGCTTACGCCCGTGCGACTGGCAAAGCTACTGAAAAAACGGCGCAGAGCAGCAACAAGAGGATGCCAGATGAAGAGGACAGTTGTCCCATATGCTACGACGACATGCATAATGTGGCAGAGACTTCTCTTGTTTTTTGCGAAGAATGTGGGAATGCGGTTCACAAGGAATGTTTTGGGGAATGTGAGTTGTTTCTCCATTGCGACTACTTCAACTTATTTCCTTCGGATTTTCAGGGAGGAAAACCGCCCAAAAAAATGGCAATGAACTTACTTGTGTGTATTGTCGTGCTCGCTGGGTCGTTCCTGCTCCCGCCAGTGGTTCTGGGTCTACCAGAGGTGGATATATCAATTTGGCAAACGTTGCTGGGCTCAACCCTGTCCGCGACTCTAGTACCTGTATGCCACCTTCTACCTCCAAAAATTATTGTTTCTGACGTCTTCTACAGATTATCATGGACCCAGGGGAATCTATGGCTACCACCACTATGACGATTGAAATGTCAAGGTCTAGATAATTGATAGTTTGATCCACATGACTTGTCGATGAATCGTAATCTAATCGCTTTTTGGTTATGTCGCCTTCAAGGCGTTTGTCACCGTTAAACTTACTATAGTCCTCTTATCAAGTTTATGGCAAGTATGGAGACCATGACGAACTACTTTCTGTCGCCGGATCATGCCATCCGAAATCACCCAGAATACTGGTTTGAGGATGGTTCACTCGTCCTGGATGTACAAGTTATGCGGTTTAAAGTTCATCAGACGCTACTTTCCAGACATTCGAGATTCTTTTCTGCTGTGCTAAAGCTCCAAGTATCAAATGATTTACACTCGAATACCACGCTAAATGGATGTCACCATGTAATTTTGGAACGAGAGCAACAGATTAGGGCCGACGACGTGGAAGCATTGCTGCAGCACCTCTACCATGATGTGTGAGTCTCTCTCTCGACATATTGTATGAGATCTGTTCTTACTCGAAATCTTTTGGATTCTCATGGATCTTTCGCCTCACCAACGTCTTTGGCTCTTAGTCCCTTTGGGAAAGCCTCGCCATTTTCTCGTGTTGCGTCGATGCTGCGTGTATCCAGTCCTCGCCAGCTCGACTTTCCTGACCTTCATGCAACTTCACGTGAAATTATGCAGGGAATGTTCCCAGATATTCCCACTGCATTTACACACGACCACGCCTTGCCCGACGCCCTGGCTCTTGCGATGGATTTTCATCTGAGTAATGTTTGTTTTTTTCGAAAGCTTACCTGGAGTCAATTATTAACGCCTTTTGTGGATTGTAGGTTCGAAAGGCAGTCCTCTACAGCCTCGTGACGACTACCGATTTTGATATGACGGATAAAATGAAAGGGACATTGGACCCACAGAAGACCACTTCATCTCGTTCACCCGGACTCGGAATTGAACCCACGTCGGACTCCGAAACATCTGTGAACTCAATCCAATTGGATTCTAATCTGGATGCGTCCCTTCTTGTGGATGGGGATTTTCAACAAACAGACGCTGTCCTCGGAAACGCAGGAAGTACTCCAGTTGTGGTGTTGTCCCTTGAAGATTACCAGATCTGCATGAGACTCATGTCGCGCATTATCGAGTACTTCACGCCTATTTTATTCACACCTGCCACCACATCTCATATGGACTGTACGAATTTTTTGGCGGAATCGTGGATGCCATTTGTGATCCAACCTGCTATTAACGACAGTGAAGTGTATAAGCCCCTGGAATCACTCGACAGGATGAAAAACATCGATTGGGTCAAACACGGGCTGTGCAAATCATGTGCAGGGGAGAAAAGGGAGGAATGGACGAACGAACAAAGGACACTATGGAAGTTGATAGATAGTTGGTTGAAGGCTTCAGAACATGCAATTGAATCCGCCGAAGATACTTGATGGGAAATGTAAGTGAAGATTTAATACGATTAGCTTCTCTGACATCTGGGAGACAACTTTTCAGTTTCCGATGAATTCGAAGTATGCTACTCAATCTTGTTCGGTCGATCAAGTTTCAACTTCCACTTCACAATGAGGCACGCCCCGTTCACTTAACAACCGAATGGGGACGAATGAATTAGCTTTAATCCAAGTTGTTCTGCTCGTCAGATTTTGATAATTGCAACTCGCCAGACTACCTTTTCTTATCAAGGGATTCAAGAAAGGTTAGGCTCTTTTATTTTGCAGTGTGCTACGCAGCTGACAATGCGTTTTAGGAGCTTTGGTCTGACCCCATGACCTCCCGAAACTTTTTGTTCGTTGAAGCCATGTCGGTTTTTAAAACCCCAGATGCATGTCCTTATCATGTCATCGTGGGCCCCATATTAACAGCAGAAAGCTGTCTGAATATACTGGTGTGTTGTTCTTAAATTTCTTTTTGAACCCAGTGTATGAAAAACAAGCACTCGCCGCATTCTATCTGAATTTGCAGGAAGTACTCTATTGAAGGATGAACTTCACGCAAGAGTAGGTTTATCCATAGGTTGAAATTCAACCTCCGCGACCGCCTCAGTGCAACGCCTCTGGTCTATAATAGACCTCATGGCGACCAACTCCGGTGAAGGTGTTTGCTGGCAAATCGGGCTGGCGCCCACAATTACTTACACATCCATGGAGTTATCGTTTTCCTGCTTATAACCGCATACGCATATTCATCGGCTTTCATTTCACTCGTTCACATTTTGTCCGCTAATCAAGCTGCTCCAGTGGCTCTTGCTTATATAAAACTATAAGGTGAGGCGTATGCAACCCCCAACTCCAAACGAAGGAGATTCTCATTCAAGGGGACTCTACGCTTAAACGCCACAGAGGGACGTTTTTGGTATTCCCTTCAGAATGCAAGACAATTCGGATGTTTCGTACCTCTCTTGGGGTATATTCCAAGTGGCCTATGATTCTGCTTCCCCTAGGCGCCCCTTTCCCCATCTGACAGATCTGCGTGCTTACTACAAACCCTCTCGAATGTTTCTCAAGTTTCTGGAAGATTTGTGGTACATGGACCGATGGCACAGTAGTTTGTTCTACGTTTCTACCCTATGGGTCATAGTTGCCCCAGCTTTCTCTTTATATTTCGCCCACGTTGTCATTTCGTCGGTGAGTTTTCATTTTTTAATGGCCTATTTTCTGGTTACCTGCTCATTGCCGGTCAGGTCGAGGATATGGGAAAACCCCAATCAAATGATGAAGTCAAGGACTTGCGGATTGTTATTTTTGTTTGGATTTTTTGCGGGTTAATATCTCATCATGCTGATCGCACTAAGTGGTAAAATTCTTCAGTTTCTGAATTCATTCTGAGACTATATCTATAGGAGAAATACAAGAATTCAACTTGGTGGGCGTTTGAGAGCCCACTTCATCCCAAAGCTCGTTGAAGGTGTGACCATTTTTTTAGAACCTGTTCTGGACAGCTGAAACTGAGACACAATTAACAAAAAGCCAGCCTGCAGTTGGACGAAACGGACGGTAAGTTTACGTCACGGTGTGCCAGTATTAAATTTTCTTGACATGATTTTCCTTTGAAAAGAGACTCTACGATGCTTCCCTTCCCCGCATGAATATGGAGATTTCATCCCTGGGTGGGACTTCTTCGAGGATTTTTTCACTCGTCTGCAGCACCTTTCAAGTATCTCGACCAATATACTGGCTCTGGTCGTCATCGTATGGCAAAAAAAAACTACTTTCATTCCCTGCGCGTTGGCGATTACTTTTCTGTCCATTCCTTATTTTACACCGACAAATGGAGTTGGAGGGATAGGTTGGTTTTATCTAAGACGATCAAACCTTTTCATTTTTAACGCGCTGTACAAGGCTACACATTTTGGACTGATAACATCGCTTATAATCGGCTAGTTGTTCTTTTCAACATCGTTTTTGATCCTGGTTACCGCGCTAGCTTGGTCAGAGATGGCTTGGTTGAGATGTTGGTGCAAGGTTAGTCAGAGAAATTGTTGTTGAAGTTTCTCAGTTATTATTTGATTCAGAATACCGAACGGTCTCGGATACACTCGGTGACGTCAACCCCGATGTTTGGTTTCTTGGATGGGGCATTCCTCCCGCATGGTATTGGTGCTTAGGCCAAGTGTTGTTTAATGGCCATCCAATGGTATAAATTGAAATTTATTATTTGACAATCTTGACGAGAACCTACAGGCACTCTATGCCCTTCTTGTTTCATATCTCATGCCTCATTTGAGCATTTCGTCCCTCGCATTATTTCAATACGTCATGCTCACCATGTGCCGCGGTGTTGAGCTGCATCTTACCACCAATGGACAGGATTCCTTTTATCATATCGTGTCTCGGGCTGAAAAATTCTATCATCTGCTCGAATCATTTCCTACGCGGAGCAACCACAACCTTGGATATCCCAACATGCGAGAGACTCATGGTGGTGGAATGAAGATATCCGCGTGGTCAGTAATTCATCATTTAGGCATGAAATATATATTTGAATGAGCAACAGTGGATTGTCCTATAAATACCCTGTTACCGAAGCACTCAGCGACTCCCCTGCGCTTGATATTATAGACCTGGAAATCGAGCCTGGTAAGCTCATACTCATAACAGGTGCTAACGGTAGTGGCAAGACAACTCTTGTTAAACTTCTTTGTGGCTTTTTGAGGCCTTCGAAGGGAGACATAATCGTGGATGGAGAAAATATCTTGCAATACGATCCAACTCAGTTCAGGGAGGCTATCGTATTCCTTGGTCAAACAGAAACGATCTATCCCGTGTCTATTCGGGAGAATATTATTATGGGCTTGGGGCTTCCAGAACAAATGTCGCTCGTAGCTGTTGACCAGCGGGTCGAAGAGGCCATAATTCACGCTGGCGCCTCTGATATTGTTGAACGTCATGGGTATCATGCGGTAATGAATCCATGTAGCATCAATGGATACAGCATAAAGGAGACCCCTGGAGCTGCTGCCATTTCTGAACTTCGACGACATTCTCCTACAAATTCCATCTCTCTCTCCAGCGGTGAGCAACAGAGGCTTATAGTGTGAGTGAGATGGCTATTATCTACATATTTCGCGTCTTACTTGCGTTCCAGTGCTCGTGCTCTATTCCGTGGTATGAACGGCCCTAATATTAAACTCGTTGTCCTGGATGAGGCTACAAGTGCTCTGGATACCATCACAGAAATCGAAATAGTAAAGCACTTCAGAGATGTCGCCAGGAAGCGTGGCCAAACTCTCGTCATTACTACTCATCGACCGTCAAGTCTAGTTGAATATGCCGAGTTGACAATGTACGTCTGTTCATTGCTCGTATCTTCCATGCTTAAAAAAAAGTTATCAAAAATAGCTGCATGAAGAAAGGCAGAGTCGAGTCAAAAGGAACCCACGACGAGTTGTCGTTTGCTACAGGACTGCAGCATTCTGCTCTGAACAACCTGCCGATCGGGGTTGAGGACGTTGAGGTTCTCAAATAATACCTGCATTTCCTAACATAACCAACAGGTTTATGTACATAGTTGATAAGAGTTGATACCACCGTTATGTAGGTGCTTTAAGTGTGTAATGTATCTCGGTATCTTGGCTCGAACTAGTACGTACGCGCCCAACCAGTCCAACTTTCGCAAAAAGAAATCTTATTCAAAACCATGACCACCCCTTTGTCATTTACGCCAACAACGGGTGGTTTCTCTTCGTCGAACCCAAATCCATCGCAAACACCCCAATCACGAAACCCGGTAGCCCTTCGACTATACAAAGTTTTGAATACAAATTTCGACAACGAGGAAACAAGACAGGCGTTCCAAACACTATCCGACATCTACGCGTCGCCCAAGAGCAAAGAAGTGTTGGATGTTGCCACCGTGGATATAATAGAAGAAGATGTAGGGTCAGAGAACACTCATGTCCCTGCTACGCACACAATACTGGTCGAGAATGCGCCAGGCGAGTTGGCTGCCAGAGCACGAAAAAACTTAAGGAGGGATGTGGAGAATAAATTAGTTGATACCAGCAATAACTTCCTAGAGGCGTTGGGTGAGGTTGACTTTGTGGGTCGTTGCAATGTTGCATTGCCCGTTCGACTGACGAATGCGGCCAGAAACTTCGTGAACTACAAGCCCATATAGCAGCTATGCGAACAAGCTGCGATGCAGCGGAAACTCAACTGGCATTAACCAACGAATCCAGCAAATTGCTGTTGGAAAGAGCAGGCCACCTCCGCGAAGAGAGGTTTGTTCATTAATACCCAAACTTTACATGACTTATCAGTTTTATAGACAAGAAGTTGAGGACAAGAAATCTATTATTACGCTGTTCATGACACGATTTACCTTGAGCGATGCTGAGATTGAGGCCATATCTTCCAGAGATGTGCCTGCAGGATCTCGCTTCTTCGAGGCAATGGACAAGACAGAGCGAATACGAGGGGATTGTCGCGTCCTAATGTCCGGTGAAGATGGCTTCACGAAAGCAGGGTGGGTTTACTTTCCAATACTCCAGCATTTAATTTATCGTGTTTAGACTAGAAATCATGAATGCAACATCCGCCAACCTCGAGCAGGGCTATGAAAAGATTCTTCGTCACTGCTCTAACGAATTTAGACAGATAGGACGCGACTCGCAACTGGAAGTAAACCCAGTGATACAGGAGGCCGTTTTTAGGCTGCGAAAGCGACCAGAATTATTAACGTGAGCCAAGATTTACTTGAATGTGTTTCCTCAACTCCCAAGAATCCAGTGAAGCGCTTAGTTCCCTTTCCGACGCCCGTCAGGCTACTTTGCTATCTTCCTTTATGACTGCTTTGACCAGAGGAGGTCCTTCGGGCTACCCACGGCCTATTGAACTTCACGCTCACGATCCACTGAGATATCTTGGCGACATGTTAGCATGGGTCCATCAAGCCATTGCTGCTGAACGCGAATTTTTGGAAAGTCTTTTTGGAACAACAAATGATATGAGGATGGTGGGGAGTGTGCGGAAATTCGATAAAGGGGAGGAAGAGGAATGGATACGAGACCTCATGGATTTGGCAGTCTCAAATCTTTGTGTACCTTTGAAGGTGAGGTCTTTTGGTACTGTTCCGACATCGTCACCCAACATAGCCCAGGTGCGTGTGCAACAGACGATACAGTCACAAGAAAGTAGTATTGTCTCGTACAAAATTGCGAACTTGCTTCAATTTTACTTGGTAACAATGTATCGAACCATTGGAGAGCATGCCCTACTGTCAACTACGTTGAAGGAGTACGTCCCTTCGCTTGTTCTCGATACTGATTTTGCACCAAAGACCATGATAGGATCACGGATGTTTCATACAAGGTGTTTTATGAATCCATCGAGGCTCAAAGTCAAGCACTCGCCAATGTTAAATTGGTATTCGAAATCTTTCTGTCTTAACGTTGTGATGTGAATTTTTGTTTAGGATGAGAACGATTTGTCTTTAACACCCCCCTTGCCCATTCTGGACCACAGTCAAATTCTTCGTGAAGTCATGCTGGTGTATCAGTCTTCCCTGCTAGGTGATGAAGATGAAGACGATGTGTCCGCTGGTTTCAATCAAGTCTTGGATATTATGGTCGACCCTGTAATTACCGTGTGCATCGCAAATACAGATACTAAGAAAAAGGCCAGACCAACTTGGGATGGTGCTGTTTTTCAATTGAATTGCTTGTGTTATATTCTGGTATGTCCCTGTTACGTGTTGTTTGTAGGTCAGCCTGACTTTTCGATAGAGTGTTTTGGCGGCATTTGAGTTCACTTTAAAGAAGCAGGAACAAATCCGAAGGATTGTTGACCATCGAATAAAGTTATTGACGGAAGAGCATGTATGCTTCTGCCTATTGAATTCACCAGATGTGTCCTCATATACTCAATCACAGTCTTTGAACATCATGACGGATGCTGGGTTGTTGCAAATCGTTGAGACTATTGAAAACCAGAAAACTGGAGTATGTTGACGACAATCTCAAGGATGACTGAAGTAACACTGACACCATTATGTAATTAGGAACCGCTCTCGAGGATACCTTCGACACAACCTCTCTATCTTCAACGCGCATTGCGTCAATTCTCGTTATGGCTATCTGGACTCGAAGTTGTACACTCACCGCGTCTTGCGCAGCTCACCGTCCAAAAGTTGCATGGCAAGATTCATCAGGATGCGTTGGCGCAAGTAGCAAAAGCATATCGCATGATCTGTGAAGATGTCAAGAAACCTGAAAACAAGTATGAAGCGGCTGCTACATTACTTGGGAGTGAAAGGCCATTTGGGCAAGTGCACCTGCTTTGGAAGATTTTTGGGTTAGAAGAGGAGGACAGCAGTGAGGATGAGAGCAACGAAGATGAAGAAGATGGTGAGGGAGATGAAGATGAAGATGAAGATGAAGAGGACGGGTGAACGCGGTGTCCATTGTGAGCAAGGTGGGTTGATACCTTCCTTTTTTTTTCTAAAAATTTACTTGAAGAGTTATCGAAAGCCTTTCCTTCGTCAGCAAGCCGCGTTTTCCGAGCCCAACCATCATAGGGATGCTCATATACATAATAGTTGAATTATCTTAAGTTGGATTCACCACAGAGTCGAAAGTATCCTGGATCTCTACTAGATGCCGAGTCATTTCTGATCATCCTGGTGAAAACTCCGAGTCTTAAGATGCACGAATATCTTTGAACGTAAATATTTTTCCTGGATTTTTTCTCTTCGTTGGAATTTCATCACCAATTGATGGTGAGGTGAACCCGCTAAAATCGTGTTCGGGCATTGATTCAAGTGATTATAACACAATTGAATAATCCAATGGCGACAATCGCGAAGGTCTGTCTTTACTGACTAAACGAATAGTCTTAAGCGGCGAGAAATCGAGACGGCTACGAGGGGAAAGAGTGGCTAGGGCCTAATATGTGATGACAGTTTCAGTCCTGAGTGATAACTATCTTAAATATACAGTTATGGAGCGGAATCAACCTATTACAGGTTGGAGATTACCTACTGTCAAGAGGTGCACAGAAGATCACATGGCAGGGATCACCTTTAAAGGTTTTGCAAGCATCGCCCTCCGTTAATACCTTTCGGAGATATGATGGTAGGTCTTTCTATTCTCAGACATCACCGTGACGTTGAAAACTATGTATGATTCTTTTGTACCGTGGTGATAGACGCATGACAAGAGGACTAGGCTTTCGATCTAAACAAGTAATTAAGATCTGATTCCTTTTATATCATGATATGCATATTTAAAAAGTACAAGACTATGGGAATAAACATATTGAAAAAACTTCGATAAGTTGAAGGGTGGAATCTTGATGGATCATGGTGTCGTTTTAAGGTTTTTGTCACAGCCTAGATTCTAGACTCTCGGGCAACATTGCCAAATTGCTGTACACATGTCAATTAACAATTGAGATAAAATTTATTTGACCTGTCAAATTTGGGGCGAAGCATACGGGAACGGCTTGCTCTATTAGTATATGTGGGCGCTGCTTTCGGGCAGATCCCGGAAAACGTGGCCGTCCTGGAAGTATGGGCTTGGCGTTTGTACAATTTTCAAATCAAATCTGTCTTCTTCAGTGGCAGACTCCTCCCCAGTCTTTAGCTTCAACTCCGAGTCCCAAGGATACATTTTTAGCCTTTTGAGAGCTGGATTATCGGATGTATATATGCATACCATAAAAGGAAATCATTACGATTGTTTCGATACATTTTTTTCTTCTAAATTTCAGGTAGCAGAATCACAAACCTGACTACTAGTAGTCAGAGGGTTGAAATAGAGTTGAAAAACCTGACCAAGTATTTTTTTCGGTGTTATGTTTGATTCTATTGTTCACTGATGACTTCAAACGGAACAGAAAGCTGGCATACACCTAGGCATTACTGTCATTGTCATGGTTCTGCGGTACTGTGTTACGCCACTACACAACTTATTCCTGCATGGTAGGGCGCCAAATGACAGTTGTGCTACTTTCATCAACTGTAGTGGACAGGCTGGTGGAGCGGAAGTTGGCTGGAAAAGTGATGGCATCATTACCAAATATGGTTCGATTCTTATCTCTTGAAATTTCCCCTAATTTCCTCAATCGGCATAACCGAAGAATTGTGTTACAGCCTTCGCACCTCAAGTTCAAGAGAGACAAGAAATAATCTAGTCAAGGTCTACTTATGTGCCGTGTTGAAACATGGCTTAGTGAGGTGACAATATTGGCAATATTATTGGTACATTTGGCTGAAATGTAGTACGAGTGGGCTGGCATTCCTGTAACTTGGCAAGACCAAGGACAATGAGCTTGAATCTCCAGTACTCTAGTCTTCAAATTTTTTGGATAGACCACTTATCCCGGTCAGACCTCCGTTCGAAATTATGTGATCTTCTCACCTCCGTAAATGATTTTTAACCGATCGAAGGTTGATGGTAACGGTAGAAAGGGAATGTATTGACGATCAACTTCGGATCCAAAGGTGGTGCAATGGTTGCAATTATTTACAAGCGCAAAGGAAGAAGTTGACCTGAAACAAGATGTTGGAAAGGTGGGTTCGAAAAGGTTCGAAATAAACGAATAATATCAATATAAATAGCTATTTGTCCAAGCGAGTGACTACTTCCAGCAGGCTCTCGTCAATGCTCTGTCATAGAAAGCTGTTTTGTCTAACACTCAGGACAGATGCCTCGGCGGACTTGAGAGTCGAACTATTGCGGCAATCACCGATTTCAGAACTGGCCCAAGAATCGTCCTGTGACAACTTCTTTCTTGCCATAGTAGTGTAGGAAGTATTTTTATCAGGCGGTGAATTTGGTGGGTCCTGGTCAGTTAAACGACAGGTTATCGGACATGGTAGAGAGGTCGTTGTCGTGTTGATGGCTCACTAGGCAACTTATCGCGAATCAAGTTTTGTTTGCTGTGCTTGGATGTATGATTTCGCGTGTGACGAAGTTTAAAGAAGGCGCTATACGGTTGGAATTGCTTGCCCGCGAGCCAAGCAGTACAGATGTACATAAAAAAAGCCACGAGTAGCTCACCAGCAAAGATGCTAGTATGGAACGACCGATCGCATTCGATAGCACTCAAAGATCTGATGTGGGGAGTACTGATTCTCTGATGCCGGGGGTAGACTGGCAAGATGCGCAGTTTGGGTTCTGTAGACGAGTGTGATACTATAGTACAATAGAATAATGGACTGAAGTCCGAGCCTAAGCAGAATGCAATGAGGACAACTGGTTTGGTCGAACGTTGACATGTCAGTATAGTGACTTTAAGGTAGGACAAGAAGGGTGGTGATTGTAGGAATGATTGGAGGGAATGAAGTGGTGAGATGGAATGTAGGACTTCAGGAAGCGGGGAAAAGCCCTTGTAAGGCAAGGTAACGAGATGATGGTGATAAGACGGGCCGAGGACGGGGGAAGGCCGGAGAGTCGATGGATCTGAGTGCCTGATAGAAATTAGTAAGCGGCTCAAAACTCAGGGAGTGCCAGGGCCAAATCCATCAACACCTCCTTCTCCTGACCTGCCTCTTATCCGCCTGTCCCTGCCGTCCCCAAGGATAACGCCTGGAGTATGTCTTTCTTTTATTATTTTTCATCTTACTTATTCACCGCCCACAGTTCTCGCGACCCTTGCCGGCTCCTCACAATCCGCCTCACTATCACAGAATTGCTTTGCGCTTGAGCCCTGCTCGCGTATTCGCCTATTTCTTTCTCTTGCTCTTCTTTTCTCCCCTCGATTCGAAAAGGCTTTCGCTTGAGTAATCGCGTGGCCTCAGTATCCTTCACCTCTGTATCATTATCTGCACACTCTTTACCAAAATGGCCATGTCTCTTTCTCCTGTCGACGATACTATCGTCTCAGTTTCCAATCTCGTCAATAATAACGTCAACGACACCCTGCGTCTGAATAGCAGCGAGAGCAGCAACACCGATAAAAGCAGCAACAACAACAGTTTTGACGATAGCAACACGACCACGACTACGAACGAACGGGCTTTTGCCCTAAACCAGTCTTCCCAGGTCAACGGTTCCAAGCGCAAATCCAGTCGCCGTGCCAATACAGCAGAGCGTCGCGCCACCCACAACGCTGTCGAACGACAGCGCAGGGAAACTCTTAATGGTCGTTTTCTCGTATGTCCTTTCTTTCTCCATCGGTCCACCTTGGTCACTCAGATTTCTCATAGGACCTAGCCGCTCTCCTTCCAAATCTCTCCCAGATCCGCCGACCTTCCAAGTCCTCCATTGTCAATTCTTCCATTGCTCATATCCAAGCTTCCCGTCGGCACCGCCTCATTGCGTCCCGTGAGTTGAGAATGCTTAAGCATGAATCCGATGCTCTCCGTCGGGAACTCAATGAGTGGCGTGACCGGGCGGGTCTCCCCCGTCTTGAAGAGCCCGTTAGGTCCGAGGGCTTTGGTATGGTTCTCACTGGCGAGTTGGAAGTGATTTCCGGCATTTGCATCGAGGAGGAAGATGAAGATGCTGATGAGGGTTTGGGGTTGCCCGTGAGCGTCAGTGTACCCTCCCATCAGCATCCGCATCATGTACCACCACCGCAGCAGGTCGTTGGTCCGTATGGTTCTTCCGGTTCTTATATGGATGATGCGGAGGAGGATGTGGGTATGTTTGGCCCAAATTATGGTCAACAAGGCGCGATGCACCCGTATCCTTTGCATCACGCCTCCCAGATGCAGCACCAACAGCACCAACAACAGCATGCCTTGATGGCCCACCATCACGACCTTGACGACCCTCGTGTCGCTGCGATGCTCCTCAAGAACTCGAACCCTTTTGCACATAACATCCCCACTTCGTCTGGGTATCCTGCTGTTCGATCTAATGGAGGGTACGCCAATGGTCCCTCTTCAGGAAATGGATGGGGCCCGACTTCTCAGCCAGTGGGATATGCGCCCAGCCATGGACATGGCCACACTCACCTCTTCACTCCCCCCGCCACCTCCCACGGTGTTCCCAACTCCGGAACGGCAAGTGGCTCTTCCACTTCCGGCTCACCTGTCGGCGGCGTTTCTTCCAACGGAAACATAGACCTCAGCTCTGGCTCCCCTATCTCACCTAGCAGCTCTTTATCGGACGGCTCGCCCTTGAGCATCATCACGCACCCCATCCCGATGGGTGGGGGCAGGAGGGGGCGAAGTGGGAGTTTGACTGGGAATGCGAGTCCCATTGGGGGTGGGGGGAGTGCATGTGGAGGTGGACAGAGCCCTGCATACGAACTCCATGCTGCCTCCATAGCGGCGATGCACGAGTTTGGGGGTGTACCAAGGATGGGTGGGCAAATGGGAGGTGTCGGTGTGGGTTTAGGTGTAAATGGAGGATATACGCCCACGCATCACCACCAGTATGGACATGCGCACGGGCAGCAGGTTCAGGTTGGAGGAGGTGTGAATGGGGCGATGATGATGATGATGATGTGAGCCATTGTCCTGGTGCTAATCCATCTCGTCAATCTTGAGAGCATTGTGCTTGTATGCATTGTGCTTGTATGCGTCCAACCCTTACTTTCAACAACGACTATAGTCAAGTCCTCTATCAATCTCAACTCTGTCCCATCCACGCATACAAGGGCTCATTCCTCTCCTTCACCAAGTAGTACATTCCCACTTCCATTCTTTCATCTCACTCTCATCGAACCCATTTAACTGCCCAACCTTACTATTGTTATTATCTACGGGGGTTGTATTTGGACCATCCTACGCACTGTTTTCCTTCTTTTTTATACTTCTGATAATTTCAACCTCCACCCTTACCGCTGTCATTCCTTACGCCTTTGTATCTGTCTCTGCTTTTGTTCCCGTTGTTGTTGCCCACTCACCTACTGAGCCGAACCCCCAGCTTTCTGATCTGGCCCGTCTTTGTTGGTTATTTTATCTGATTTCGTTGCATTCAAGTTAGGATTGCCCCCCTTTCTTTTGCTTGAATTGTTTCCGTTGACTTGTTGAGGTTCGACTAAGCTCTTCTTAATGTTACGCCATTTCCTTTTTTTCTTGTCATTTATACTTGTAATATTCTACTGACTCGGTTCTAACTGATTGTCTGTGTATCACAAAAACTTGACATGTACTCTGAACAGTGTTCATCAAGACACGTTTTCGTAGATTGTATGTTTCTACCGCTTTCCCGCAAGGGATAACACAGCCATTCTTTTTTAAGGTTGAATCTAATCAACTTCCCAATACGAATGCAATTGAGGTATCTTGGGACACTGTCACAAGGACAAATCTTGGTAAGAATAGTCTTTTACCATTGAGTCTCTTCCGGGTATAATGTAAATCCCAACAAGGACTACTAGTCCCCGATTAAGGGTACCCCGGACTGTTGGCAATGGTAAGCCTGTCTTGATTTTTCGTGATCCGTTGGAAAAATCCCATAGCGGTGCCTTTGGCGCCAGTCCCCGCCTCTGTCATTTTGTTAGAAAATTACTGTATGTATTCTTGATGATCAATCTTTTTAACATTTCAAGCGACGTGACTGAGAGATAAGATACTGAAGGAACGTCACGCGCAACTCTTCCGTTCCAGGTTATACAGCGACGAGGCAAAGCACCAGGAAATTAGTAAAATACACTTTTAGCTGTTTACAATACCAACTAGTATGAAATATGGCTAACTCGGCGTAAGAGCTTCAAATTCCTATCATTGAATTTGTATGTAGTGAGATAAAAGGACTTAGCAGTAAGTAATACATAACTGACCTTTAAATGTTGCTTGGCTTTACTAACAACGATATCCTCGTGCCTATCTCCATCCTCACAAGGTACAGAAACAATACTCTGATGAGCTATATCTCTGTCAACAGTATATGATAAAAATATGCATGTTGTGAACCGTGTCAGAAGAAATAGATGGAAGTTGTGGATGAACTCCGATGGCTTGCCACTGTAGGTCATAGCTGAAAGAGAGTGCGCTGCCAAAACTTTCTGCATTTTGACAAAGGCCTCAAATACAGCGTGTTCCTTGTCTATCAAAACCTGAAAAAACAAAGTTTGGTAGCAGAATAGAAAAATATTTATCACGCATACATTTGTTTTTTGAGGGGTATACGGTGTCACTGACTTCCAGTTTTGAAAAATAATCCTAAGCACTTCAAATAGGTGTTTTTCCGAGTCTTGCTAAGAATATTGGATCCATGAAGTAAAAGCGTTGACGAAAACAAAAATGCCAATGCATACAGATTGATCATTCTTTCGTTTGTGGATTTGACTACGATTGAATGACCACTTGCTTGTCCCGGGTTTCTGAAAAATATAAATATATAATAGCAGAAACGAAAATATGGTAAAAATTGACATACAGAATGTGGGTGGGCTCTGTTTTGTGAAATCCAGCTTCTAATTTTGACGATGTGACTATCATACACTTTGCCAAGGTCAAGTCCCTACAAAGATCTGAGATGGAGAAAAGAAATATCTTTGTGTTTTCCCACATACCTGCGGTCGCAATGCCCTAAAAGTATAGAAGATTGAACCCACCCACCAGGAGAAATCGTCACTATGATAGCGGTCATCGCCTGAATGACACAACTTCGGGAGTTTGTCCAACTTTAGTTTGCTACCATACAGAATATTTGGGGAACTGAGATATTTCTTCAAGTCGATGTTATATTGGGCCAAGTGACAGTGATATGACAAGTCATGAAAATGTTCAATGGCTAGTGAACAATCAGTGGTTGACGCAGTGGGACTCTCCGATTTGAAAAATGGGACTCACTGCAGTTATTTTGTGAGATGTGTTCTTTGAGAATATAAATCGCAGTGGTTTCGTGGGATAACTCGAGTTTGAGTCGGAAGTCACGACTTCTTGATGGCTCAAGAAGGTAGTCAAACAGCGACTTGTGTAGTACATGAAGAACTTCACTATTCAGATCTAACGCCACCAATGAACGGAGAGGACCAAAGAGCAAAATAAGCTCCCCAGGTTTCAACGCGAGTAGTTTTTCGATCAATGAATATGCGGAATGCCTCTTCGCTATCGATCGAAAAAAACCCTTCTCCTCACTAATTAAATGCAGGATACCAAATGCGCGAAGGAGTTTATCAAGTTGCAATGCCTCCACGTCACGAAATATAAGGTGATACATTTGGTCGAGCCGTGCAAACGGACCGCCATCGGGACCTTGGACTACGTTTACTAGTCGATCTTGAGGCCGGTGTTTATCGGATTTGATGTACTCCATAACTGTCGAGGCATATATGAAATGTTTGGAAGATCGCTCGACCAGTGCGCTTATATCGTCTTCGTCAGGCCAACTGGAAGGAAGGAATTTTCGAAGTTGATGCTCGCGGCGAATGACAGCGAACTCCTTCTCCAAGAAAATGCGGATATCCTCATTGGCATCATCATGATGGCTCAAGTCACACCGATCAATGGTTATAGCCTGCAAAGCAACATCATGTTCGAAGGTCCGCTCGATGTGTATTTCAGGACGGCTAGCGACCAGAAACCGAAAGAGATTGGGCAGGCGGGATATCGCATTTGCGATGATTCTCAATAAATCACATTGAACGTCAGTACCGCGGCATTCGTCCAGACCATCGATGACAATAACACGGGGGAATCCCGACACCTGAATAGCGTTTGCGTTGAAGGCGGTTTTCAAGGGTGTAACAAATAGGATTTCCATTTGTGTCTTCCGATCCTTCTCGAAAAGATCCAAGTTATCGCGGATTTGATTCTCGACGAAACGTCTGAGGTCGGGGATTGCTTGTAAAAGCTGATAAACAAGTGTCGGGATCAATTTGTCGCCGTCCGTCCTCGGTGTTGTCGACGTTTTGGAAAAGAAAAAGCTCGCCGCAAGGCTGCGAGAACGCTCGGCAAGAGATTGTGCTAGCGCGGATTTCCCTGCACCTGCGCCACCGTAAAGCCAGAACATATCTGATGAACCTCTTTCTACCCAAGCCTCTAGGCGCTGCATCATGGCCGTCCGAGTTGATTCAGCGCATCGAGGAGGAGGACACCGCTCTTTGGCATTAAATTGAGCCGCAACCATGCAATGTTTCCGCAGCATATCCATTACATCTATTGCTTTGAACCGAATGCTCGTAAGGCAATAGATGTATCAATTACCAAAAATTCACTTACGTGGTGCAGCTTCATTATGGTTATTAACCATATTAATTGATACATTATGAAGGAGAACATTCCCTGCACCTTCAATGAGCGCCATCTTGTGATGGTGACAGGAAATATTCATGAAGCAAGGAGAGTACTTATTGCGAAAACGCCCAACACGTGTTGTGCATGCTGCAGTCCTTCAAAGAGTACCTCGGTAACGAATAACAATTTTACAATAACGCTAAGAGGACAACGTTTACAATTTGCTAATCCGATGTATCCCGTAGTGTTTTTAGAATTATTCCTTGAAAAGGGTTTACACATCCCAATTTTGCAGGTCTGTATGCCCTTCGGTTGACCCAAACTAATACGAACGACAAACAGCCTGCAAATGAGAAAGAATCCTACTCATGAGGTAGGTATTCACGCTAAAGGGCTGGTTCCAATTTCAGATTGGCCGTCCACCAGTTTAAGAAGTTCCGGGTATCAAATTCTGTCTCCTTGCAAGAACGAAAATGACTAGTAACAAATCAAATTAAACAATTAACCGCCGAGAATTTAAACTAGTACGTTGTGAGACGTTCAGTTGAAACTTGCGGCCGTGCGGTTTTGTCGGCGCCCACTATAATTTTAATAATGGTCCAGAGCGGCCTAGACTTGATGAAAGTCTGGACACACTCTGGACCGCACACGAAACTATCTCGACCAGTCTTACGACGTTGCTTTTGACAATCGCATCCTCCGTACGCCTGTTTTCGTTGAGCGCAGACATACCGCGTTATTTTTCTCCATTGCCAGGAGAGGATAAATATCAGGTGGTGCCGTCCGGATGGATCAGTGCTCCTCATATCCTCTACAAATACCTTCATCCTCAAATTCTTCCGCTAACTCTTCGGCATCATCAGCATCGAGGCAGCAGCTTCAATACCATTTGCAACAGCAGCAAAGGTTACACCAACAGCAGCAATTGTACGATACTTTGTCGGCCCAACGTTACTACTCTGACAGCTCATCTCCCACGCACACTACTCCACCAACCTCCGCCTCGGCTTCTGCTTCTGCTAGTTGGCCTCTTCATCGCACTTCCAACTCCAGGGAAGAGATTCACCCCAGCCAACAAAATCAACAATTTTTCCTTCGACATCCAGAACATCACCAACAAGAGCCTGTCGCCGTCAAGTGCGAGTCCAATATGACTGAAAGAGTTTCGAATGGGTCTACGTTGAGGAACTCGGACGATCCTATGCCTTCTACGAGTGATTTCGTGAAAAAACTTTACAAGTCTGTTCTACCATTGCGCTTATTCGTTGCGCTCAATTGATGTATTATGCAGGATGCTTGAGGACCCTGCATTTCAATCCGTCGTATGTTGGGGTCCACAAGGTGATTGCTTCGTTGTGAAGGTACAGCCCTGATCGACAGTGGTTTAAATACTAATGTTGACGGTGAGGCTAGGATATGAATGAATTTACAAAATCCATTTTGCCTCGCATGTTCAAGCACTCCAATTTTGCAAGTTTCGTACGGCAGCTGAACAAGTACGACTTCCACAAAGTTAAAAACACGGATGACAATCAATTTGGGGACCATGTAAGTCTTTCCCAACCCCTTTGTTCTCCATTTCTGATACCATTCATTGGAACAGAGTTGGACCTTCCGACATCCAGATTTTCATGCTGACAGACGCGATGCTCTTGAAAACATCAAACGTAAAGTTCCTGCAGGCCGCAAAACACAACCATCTTCGACACACCCTCTCTCTTCACATCCCTACTCAGCCTCAGGCCGTGGCCGCTCCTCTTCTCCTACTTCTCTTGTCCACCATGCCCCTCTTCTTGCTGGCGTACAAAATAGCTCTTACGGCCTTGGCCCACCAGTTATAGTTCTCCAGGCCGAAATTCAACGGCTGAGAGAAGAAGGCGATGACCTCCGAGGGCGGTTAAGAAATTTGGAACGAAATTATGAAACCATTCTTGTTGAGATGGTTAGCTTCCAACGTGGCATGGCTCAACAGGATGGTTTGATGCAAAATCTAATATCCTATTTCCTCGGAACCGAGAGTGGTGAGTAAGGGTGTCTTCATTTTCTAATCTTTCTCTTGTCTACTTTTCCTTTTTGCTTCCCGATTCCTCTGGGGTGAGAGGTTTGCGTTTGTTTTGGGCATGATCTTGAGCTTCTTTCATTTATCGACGCTCTGCGCGTCCCTTCTCCACCTTGTAGTTCAACAAATAAAAGCAAAACAGCTACTATATTCTGTTTCATGAAAAGTAACTTCGATCTTCAACTTGTAGACACCGGCTTGCACGCCTTGCGTATATTTACCCTTTCATGCCTCTTAATCCGTTGTGTACGTTCCATTTCTCAATATTTCACTATCCATCTTTACAACCAACCACATTTTTTCTTCTCCAGGTTTTATTGTGTTGGGCTATTGGCAATCATGTATATTCAACTGTAGTCTTTCCCCCTCTTCTCTTGCATAGTATTTAAAAGAAGAACTTCATGCCCATGCAAGCGTACCTCTTGGCCTCATCGTGAAGGGATTTGCAAATCGGACGACACGCTCAATTCAAGTTTTATAATATCTGTTGAAGAAATTTTACTGACAAAAATTCTGCTTCTGTTTTTTATATCTACCTCGGTTATCGATCCCCAACTGCGTCTCTGCTCGGACGCCATCTGAACTTTGCTGCAATCCAACTGGATCCAATTTGGATTCGGACGACTTTCCGGAATATTAATTGTGGCATGCCATGTGTCGCCATCTATCTGACCCTTTGTCCTGTATTCTGGACTACAACCTTTGACGGACATCGACTGCATTGAATGATTGACTGAACAGCCAAATTACAGGCTTCGCAACAGAGCGGGGCTCAGGATTTGCGGAGTAATGTTTCATCTTCATTACTCTCACCTTCCATCACCCAGAACCCTACATCAGATGCGGAGACATCCAGTGTGTCATCGGGGTCAACTGCTATAACGGAGCAACTCCGTGCTCAGTTGAAGCTGCACCAAGCGCAGCACGAGCGGGCGCAAGCGTCTTTACAGGCTCAGCTGAACGAAGCGATGAGGGAGAGGGAAAGAAATGAAATGGAGAGGATGGCAGAACAGCGTCAGTGTTCGAGTTCCGTGACGCATTTCCAGGAACCCCAACAGATCCCGTCTTCAGCACAGCGGGAAGGGTTACGAAATCAATCGTCATCGTCAACTGCAGCTACTAGTCCATTGCTTAGTCCCTCACAATATGGTGGTCCAATAAACGATCTTGCTCTGCTCTCAGATACAGCAAATCCATTTCTCCCACCACAGGTCGTCCAGCGGATTGTTGGATCTTCGACGCCAACTCAAGGTGGGACGCCCTTCTCACCAGACGGGGGAGAATTGGGGAGAGCAACTCTCCTGCAGATGAACGAGTTGAGTCGGAGGGTCGCACATCGGAGGGCGAACGGGAGAAATGTGAACTTCTGGGATGATTCGACTCCTGACATTGTCGATCCTGACCAACAAGAAGGGCAACGTCGGACCGCCCTAAATGATCAAGAGGAGAAACTTAGTCACGCCGAAGCCTTTGTGGAGACGAGGAACCCCCTTAGGGAAAGCGTCACACAGGGTGGTTGGCCAAACCTATCTCTGGGTATCGATGCCGATCCTGGGCTCGATTCAAGAACAGGTGCACCCGGCGAGCTGATGAGAAATGTGAATGAAGAAAGTGGTCGGGTTAGCTTTGACATTTCTATGGCGAGAGACGACACTTCTAATAGTTCTATTGACATCGGAATTCAGAGGAGCGAGTCTCAAGAACTGCTAGACGATACCGGGCGAACGTCCCGGAAACGGCAAAGCACCGGTGTTGCGTTTCATGCAAATGCCAGTGCACCTTCAGAAGAAATCTCGACGGTCGAACCATCAGCTGACTATGTACAAAGTGCTCAGATACCACCTCCTGCTTCGTCTGTCCAGGATCAAGCCCAATCGACATCAATTGCTGCAGCTTCCGTGGCGTCATCGCAAGTCCGTGGTCAATCAAGGAAGCAAAATGGGTCGCTTAATCTGTGGGCGTCGCTGATGTCTGGTCAATCCTTTCTCGATGTCTTAGAGTCCTCACCCGAGGAAGGATTTAGGGGTTCCTCGAGCGGTGGTGGAAGTAGACCTGGCAGCAACGTCAGCTTCAGGACAATAGAAGAAGACGGAAGCTTGGCACACGAAGGCTTGCAAGTGTATACCGTCGGGCATCTCTTACCCAGAGGTGTAGGAATGAGTGGAAGCGAAGATCTTCAGGGGTGGTGGGCTATTGATTCTAAGACTGGTCAGGCGAGTGGTGATGTCTTCAGTAACCCAAGCGGTGCAGGGTCGAGCGCGCAAGGTCAACAGCAGCAACGACAAGCTTATGGTGATGCGACTAGTGGGAACCAATTCGCAGCTCTAGCAAACAGAGAAGGAGGAAACGAGGGAGAGGATGTCGTTCAGCCTACACCATCGCAGTCGCTCATCAGTCGTGGTGCAGCCGCTGTGAGCTCTTCATTCGATAGCTCAGGTTCCCAGAAACTGCGTGTCCGCAGATCGACTTACGTTCCTGGTTGGGCAGTGCCACCACGCGTTCTGCTGGTGGACGATGACGCCGTCAGCCGGAAGCTCTCTTCCAAATTTCTTAAGGTCTTTGGTTGCACAATAGACGTCGCAGTGGATGGCGTTGGCGCTGTGAATAAAATGAATTTGGAAAAGTACGATCTAGTCCTAATGGACATAGTCATGCCAAAGCTGGACGGTGTTTCTGCGACAAGTTTGATTAGGAAGTTTGACCAAGGAACACCAATCATCTCGATGACAAGTAATTCGAAGCCGAATGAAATTATGACTTACTATTCTTCGGGAATGAATGATATCCTGCCGAAACCTTTCTCGAAAGAAGGTTTGTTGGAAATGCTTGAGGTGCGTTTTCCTAGTCACTATTTTCAAAATCCCACTCATGTTACTTCTAGAAACATCTTATGCATCTTAAGGTGATTCAGCAAATGTCTAGACTTCCGCGCTCCATCACTGGACCCTCTTCCATCATGACCTTGGCGTCGGGTTACACCACGAACGCAAGGGACTTGCTGGGAGACGCATCTCCTTCCAGCTTTGTCAGGTCCACGCAATCTCCTGGGACTGTGATGTCTTCATCTTCGTCCGATGCCACCGTCGTTGCGAACTTACCTTCACCCTTCAGTTTCGTCAACACCGATGATGGGCGGATTAGCTTTCTCGCTGGAATGGGTTTGACAGACGAGCAGTACAGCACGATACTGCAGAACATTGTCAATGAAGATGGGCTAACTGGTTCAATGGATGAAAGCATTGCCATTGAGAAGCGGCCTTTAGAGGAACCAAGTGATGATGGGAGAAACGGAAAGAGATGTCGGTTTGAAATCACAGAGTGATTCCACTTCTATTCCGTCACTTGCTGTGAATTACACTGATATCTCCTGCATATTGTCACCTCTTCACTAAACCTAACCAGCATGTGTACTTGTAGCCTTCAATTGAGCAAAGCATGTATTCTATCCGATATATTTATGTTACATCACGAATGTAACGCTGGACAACGTCTAGTAAAGGTATTGCCCACTTCTCTTTGTCGAAGATAACAGCATGATCCAAATGTGGATTGAAAAGAACTTCCAAATTCCCACCTTTGACTTGCATTTGACCTACGTTCCGATGGTTTCTTCCCAACCATTGCTCCTTCCATTTCTTTTCCCCAGTTAAATACCGTCGGACAGCCTCAGCTGGCACGACTTGGTCCATACCGCCAAGGACCACTGCCATGTTGCGAGATTTGTTGCTATCAACACCACCTGCAACTGCGAAGTCATCGACCGTATTGCCTGACAAAAACACTTCTATATCCTCTCTCCATACTACACATTCGGTCCAAAAGAATGTACGACACAAAGTCCTGGCAATGTCTGCATCCCGACTGGCGAAGTACCACAGCTGCCAAGCGGCAGCAGACGAGTAATACCTGGGGGTTGCTGGTGGAGAAGCCTGAAACCCGACTTCAACTTCTATGTCGGGAATGCTACCTAACTGACGGGGACACACCGTCGACGGTTTTCGATACAAGAAATTGTGAGCAACAGTTGAATTGGAGATGAGAATTGGTATTGGGTCGATGAGAACCAAATGTGCAATCTTTGAACCAAGAGAGGATACCAAACTTTGGTCCGTAGATTCTTCAGTGTCTCTGTCAACAATTTGGCGCAACGTCCAACCAATGATGACAGTCCCAAACGAGTTTCCTGCGAGGACGACACGGTCCCATGCAGGACATGTATTCTGATGATTGTTATGATCGCTGGCCCTCGAGAGGAGGGGTTGCCGCATGTCTTCCGTGATTCTGGGACTGGAACTAGTCCTGGACAATGACTCGAGTAAGATATTGAGGCTGGCGAGAGTGAGAGAACGTGGCGGAACAGAACGAGGTGTGATGCGCGAACAAATTGCCATAAACTCTGGTAAAAGGATGCCAACATCTGGGTCGCCTTTGATAATGTTTCTGAGGAATGGAACATAGGGATATAACCCTATCTGAGAAGAAGATAGTCAGCCAATGTGCATAATGCGATTTCCGATAGCTTACGCCGATTCCATGCAGAAAGACGAGAGGAAGCTTTGTGTTCGAGTCATGCGCACGATGCCAGTATGGAAAGATGACGCCCTCAGGGGCACGTCGAGAGAGAAAAAAGAGAACAAGACGAGGGGGAAAACTCCTACTCCATTGTGGGTCGCTTGGTACGAAGTGTTTAAAACCCATCGAAAGGAGCAGAACGGAAGTGTATGCATCGACGACAGCGATGATCTGTGAGATGTTGTCAAGCCATTCAAGATTAAAACTTTGATGGCATGCACGTACGAAATACCAGAGTAGGGGTCTGTGCAGCATTGCAACTGGATCTAAGCTGATTCGCATACTGCGTACTCCCTGATCTCTGGAATATCCATCTTCAATTGTGACGCCCGTTTTTGTTTCTATAGCATCTAGATATTCGTTCAATTCTTCGGTATACTGCCCAATATCAATCTCTTCTCTCGATGTTGAGAAAAGTGAAAACAGCAACCAATCTACAATATCTTCACGTTTTGGCTTCGAGTTCATGGGCAAAAACCATGACTCTGGATATGTTGAGGTTACAGTGGTATCTTGTGTACCCAGTTCAAGGCATTTTTGGAATAGGAGCTGCCTCTGTTCTCGCGTGAGGCGCGACGGAGGGTTCGATGAGGGCTAAGTAAAACCTGATTGAGTGAGAGTCTTGAATGTATCAATTGATGGACTCGCCAGTTGAAGTCTTGAACGTCGTGGAAGATAGACAAAGAGATAGAATGACGCTTCACTTGCCGTATATAGGGCGATAGGTAGAACAAAGTATCGTGGATTCACCGCGCAACAAGCAAGATATATAATGCTGGCTGGAGCAATCGACCTCAGGGCAGTAATGCATATCCGAATGTTCAAATAGTCAAGACAAGAATTACCGATCATAACGACGCAGTGTAGGAAGAAATAACCGGATATGGAATTACGTGATGGCCAACTTTTATATCATAGCTTACCGAGTGTTTTACCACGGTAGTCTACCACACTGATAACACGTGCCCCTGGCGGTCGCCAGAATCTGATTTACATAAGCTGATGTACTGCAACCACACTGAGTGTCAGAAAATCTCACAATCCATTGCCCCCATTCATCGAGCCAACGGTTTTATTGTATCCTTAATAGGGATTGTCATGGGTAGGGGGCACCGGACCGTACGGTGTCCTGGTTAGTGCAGGAGGCCACAAAAAAAAATTGTGACTCCCCTGTATTTTGACTTCAGATTGACAATTTGCTGTACTTGCAGAAAGGGTATCGGTTGGGGTCAATTTTGCAGAGAATATATCAAAATTATATGATTAATAAATTAATAACAATATTGTATTAATTTCAGAACAATTAACCACCTTTGGGTTTCCACCAAAAATTACAAGTTTGTCGTTGTCTTCTGCTTTGCCGCTTCCCTGTCGCGTTTAGCTCTCACTTCAATGCAGGTTTTTGTTCCCCGATGGTGTTTTTCAAGGTTGGCAAGCCTGATGGTGCCACAATGCACTTGAGTTCCACAATCGGGACAAATGGCCTGTCTGTCAGCATCGAGCACTGGTACGGCCTGTGACCTGTCAATTGACTACTGTTGAAGCAAGACACTTACTCTGCCGTTCGTCTTCGTTTGTCTTACAGAAGTTTGGCGTCAAGGTCAGTTCCAAATTCCAGTTATTTGTGTTTGAATAGTCAGTATCTTCAGTATTTCAAGTATATATGTTATGTACAGCAGTAATCTAATGTGTTGAGAAAGCCTCAAAATATCGTTGAGGGCATCCTCCAAAAAAATTTCTCGGCCACTCCGGTACGGGAGTCCCGGGCCGGCACCCCTTGACACGACCTTTGCTTTTTCGGCATCGACCCAATATCATATTCAGCACCTGGGAGAATGTTCATGTTGGCCATGTGAGCAGTGACCATGTTGTGAATCTCAGTCTCAAATTCATTCCAATGAGAGAAGTTTTGAAGATCCCGCTCTGGTGAGTAAGCGAACCTGAACACCTTCGGTCCATATAATACCCGTCGGGCTGGTGTGAAGCGGAGTTTGAATCTCGAATTACGTTAGCCAATCCTTTTTCTCACAAACCTTTCTCACCTGCTGCCTTCTTGAAGAATATTGAAGATGACGGTACTGAACCTAAATATCTCCAGTCTCAAGGTAGCGAAGAACTCAATCATCGGAAATCCCCTTGCAAAAATTCAGCTGGTTCGGGATGAAGTCTTTATTTCTCAGTAAGGCCTCTCTAACCAATGCAGGCCGCTACTTAGTTGCCTTTAAAGACTTATTCACTGTCTTAATGTTCGAAGTCTCGATGCTTCGCCATCCGCAAGCTCTAGGGCAACCCAAGATGCCCTGCGAATTGAAGCCGCGCATGTCATTGCTTCATTGTCCTACGGTAACCGGTTGAACTTGATATCAATGAATCAACAGAAATTCTGAACCCTTCTTTTAGGCTCTGAAGAGGTATTGGCTACTTTACTTCGTGGAAATACACACCATGCATTACTTTACGCACTGTCAGATTTTTCATCTGCCAATTCACCAAACCTGCGGGCTGCCTTTTCTCGGGCTCTACGGGCGCTTAGTTCTTCATTGGCTGAAATTGTTGGGCCACCATTATGGGGTTTGCAGCTGGAAGAGAGTTTGATTCGCATTGAGGCGCAACACGCACTGGGGTACCTGTTTCAGGCATGTATCACTTTCTCAACAAGCTGGCGCCACTCAAGGAAAAACAGGTCGAATCTTTGGATGTATATCTTCCGCTCCTGGTTTCTTCTGGTTCAAATCATTATACGATCGCTACTGCGGTGTTAACATCGATAGCCCAACTGCTGGCAAATACAGTGCGTACGCACGCTCACGGACGAGCCGTTGCAGAGTGGTTGCCTCCTGCAGAACGCCAAAAGGAGCTCAAAACCATAAGGGGCTGGGAGAAAACGGCGACTCTGAACGGAAACGGCGCAACGCCCTGGGTTGCAAAACAGCTTGTTTGTTTGCTTGAAGATAAAGAGCGGGTGAAAGATCGTAAGGTTCGTCCATCGTTACTGTAAACCTGGAACGTTCTGACAGAGTTTAGTTGACCGAAGCTGTACTTCTAGCTCTCGCCGCACTGGCGAGGGGAAATACTTCGGTAGCTACGTATCTAGATAAGTCCTCAGAAGGTGATTATCAACAGATTCAAAGCAAATTGAACGAATTTCAAATATGTATAGATTTCCCACCATTAGCCAGCATCGTCAACTTTACGAAATCACATTCTGTAGATGTCCAACTAGCTGCTTGTTTGTGGTAAGTATCTTGCAGGATAGTGTCTATTATGACTGATAAGTGTTAGCCTGACGCATACTCTACGCGCATCATCCTCATACTCCCATACCCACTCACTACACTCCCATGCGTTAGCCTCAAGTTCAGGACATGTCCCTTTGTCGTCCAGTTCACATACGCCATCTGTGCACGGCGTTATTTACGGTGCGACAGTCAATTTGTCCGTATTGCACGAAAGCTATACGCGGACAATAATGAACGTCGTTCATCGAATAATTTCAACATCACCTTCTAATTTAAATGCCGCGTCCGCATCTAGGTCTGAATGCCCACAGGTCATGACCAAAGCATGTTTCATTCTACGTAAGATTCGACAATTTTTGCAATGATGTTACATTCTGAAGTCTTCCAAGACTATCTCGTCCGAGATGATCATGCTCTTTGTCATGCTGCTTTTGATAAAGGTTGTTTGGAACACATTAGTTCACTGATAAAATCCATAACTCCTTTGGAGCCTGCACCGCTTGAATGGGAGGAAGACGAACTGGAGAGTATTGCACAGTTGCGCGAGGTATGTTTGCTTTTACTGCAAACTAACACCGCCAATAAATTATTAATCGTAGGCAGCACTTACGTGCCTGGCATCTCTTGCCCTTTGCTCGGACGATATCAGACGTCGGATAACCGACGAGCTTCGTCTTCTGCCTTATATATCTCGAGCGCTTCGTGCAAAAGCGCACGTTGGCACACGCTACGCTGCCTGTCAATGCGTTCGAGCTGTGTCGCGCGCTGTCTCCGTATTGAGAACTGGGATAGTGGACAGCGGGTTGGGTATGGATGTGTTGAGGATTGTTCTTGGCAAGGAGTTGGGGGATAGGTTCGGAGGGAGTGTTAGCAGCCCCGGCAATGCTAAGGGAGATGTTGGCCGTGGAACCAGCAATTCGGAAGGGCAGCAAGGAAAGAGAGCAGCAAATATCATTTCTGTAGGGAACTGCAAGATGGACGTTGTGCCTATGGCTGCGAAGCGAAAGGGTTTTGGAGAAGACGGAAGAGTTCTGAGTGCTGCTTTGTCCGCTGTGTGTAACATTGTAAACGATTTTTCGCCATTAAGACCCGTAAGTGCACCCTCATCTTTATTTACGTAATTCATGATTCTCTGGTAGATTTATCTGGAGGAAAAGTTGATGCCGCGACTTGTATACTTTCTCAGGGAGTCAGGCGACCCCGTTCTCCGACTGAATGCGCTTTGGGCAGTAAAAAACCTGGTCAGGAAGACCAGTACGGAGACAAAGAGAGATCTCATGAGTCACCTTGGGTGGCAACAATTAATAAGGTGAGGTTGTGCTCGTTTTCCAAATCCTTCCTTTATTAAGACATTCAAATTCCAGTTTCCTTGGCGACTCCGAGCCAGACATCCAAGAACAAGCCTTTAATATCCTTCGCAATCTCGCTGAAAACGAGGAAGGTATTGCCATGGTCTTCCGCGAAATTCCCCAAGTTCTTGGTAGGCTTGTCGAAGGCATGGGATCCTCTCACGAGGACGTTGTGCTCCAGTCGAATTTCGCTCTTGCAAACCTTGCAAATGGAACACATGAACATCAAGAGTTGATCATCAAGTATCCCCAACTGTTGTCGACGCTTCAGGTTTGCTTGGCAGAATTTACGCCCGCGGTACGTCGGCCGGCCATTTCGTGCGTACTAACGCTTGCTGAAGCAAATCCAAGGAGGAGGAAGGAAATGGCTGAGGCTGGGATAGTGGATACGCTGAGGAGGTTGTGTGACTGGTCAGGGCATGCTCCCGAAAGCAACCATCACGAGCATGATTTTTCAAGTTCAAACACTAGTATTGGTGGTCTTGTAAACCCTAATAATGCATCGACGGGGAGGTCTGAGGTAATTTCAGTTCTGGGTGGCAGAGGTTCCAACCGATCGATTTCGGTGAATGGCATGACTATTGGTACTGCTCGGAGCGGCCACACGCCTTACTCCTTCGGGCGACATGGACATGGGTCGGGGATTGCGGATGGACATGGATACACTGGAGGAGCTCCTGGACACCGTGTTTCTTCACATTTGGCATCACTGGATGACGACCGAGATGTGATACAGAGGGCTAGAAGTGCATTGGAGTGCTTAGAGCGCGGGGAATCATATATTACTCAATGAGTTTGTTTTTACTTCTTTTATGTTAAATACGCTTGCCATCTCCGTTCATAGAAGACTTATGACCAGGCTGTTCCAGAGAGTATCCACTACAATTATCCACTGAAGTGTTTTGTAAACCAATTTTCTTTCCAGAAATGCAGCCCAAATCGATTTTACCATCTGGAGTATAGCATGTAATCGTGGCAGTTCATTATGAACTCAGTTGATAATTGTGCGAAAATTGCCGCATGCTTGTGGGCCACAATGAAAGTGAAACATCTTGCTCTGCCGCTCCCAATCTGATGTCTGGATTACTCAAGTTCATTGTTTTCGCAATGTCCCTGGTCACTGTACATTCTTTAGAGTCTTTTTCGTTCGAAACTCATATATATAAAGTCAAAGAGGAAATTACGCCCCCCCACGAATGGTTCAATGTCGACCAACCACTCGTCGAGCACAGAATTCACCTCCGCATTGGCCTTCCTCTTCTCTCTTTCAGCGAATTAGAGACGAAGCTCTATGAGGTCAGCAACCCAGATCATCATCGTTACGGGCAACATCTTTCCAAGGCAGAGGTTGAAGCACTTATAACACCTAGCCAAGACAGTGTTGACGCCGTCAACGCATGGCTATCATCATTTGGATTTACAGGGAGAGATATCACTCGTTCTCCTGCAAATGATTGGGTTAAAATCAAGGTTCCCATAGGTATCGCCGAGAAAATGTTAGATACTGTAAGCTGTTTTTGTCCGTTCAACAGAAGAATGTGCTAAATTGTCTAGAAATACCACGTCTGGCAACATAAGTCGAGTGGCGACCGCCTCGTTAGAACCACTAGCTACAGCCTTCCCACTTATCTTCACAAACATATCGACGTCGTTCAACCCACTACTATTTTCAACAGATTTCAACCTCATGGATCCACAATAGTTTTTCCTGATTCAGACATGCCGATTGTAGAGGCTGATTCCCAAATCAACAAAATCTTCAATAATGTTGCTGGTGCATCTGTCGATGCCAGTTGTAATAGGACTATCACCATCTCATGCTTGCAGCAACTGTACAACACTGTTGGATATGTGCCTTCGACTAAAGTAGGGAATTCGATTGGTATCACTGGATACCTGGTAATATTCTTTACCTTATTTTGCTATCTTTCTGGGATTCACCCTTGTTCTCAGGAAGAATTTGCAAATTTGCAAGATTTACAGTCATTCTATAGTGATCAACGCCCTGATGCAATAAATTCAACATTTGAGTTTATCTCAGTAAATGGTCAGACTTTACGATACTCGCTGCAGGTCTAAGCTAAGTCCTCTCGAAGGTGGTCAGAACAATCAAACTCTGTCTCAAGCAGGAGCGGAAGCAAACCTCGACGTACAATTTGCTTTTGGACTTTCTTACCCTGTTGCAGTAATTTTGTTCGATTTCCTTTTTGTGTTTTTATTTGTTGATCTGTTATGTAAATCAGTCCACGTTCTACTCAACCGCTGGAAGGCCCCCATTTAACCCAGATAGCATCACTCCCGAAAACACGAACGAGTGAATCAACATCGCTTCTCATAATTTGGAAAGCTAACGAACTGTCGAATTTAGACCATATATGGAATGGCTTGATTATCTGCTATCTCATCCTAACCCGCCTCTCGTCATCTCGACCAGCTATGGCGATAGCGAGCAGACTGGTACGTCAACAGGTTTTGTTCAATTTTTTTGGATCATGATGTTGATTCGATGTGCAACGCAGTACCCGAAAGCTATGCGATGCGTGTCTGTGCTGCTTTTGCTCAGCTAGGTGTGTGCTACGGTTTGCCATCTTTTTCTTCGTCTAACTTCTCGAGGTGCTCGGGGTGTCACTCTTTTTTTTTCTTCTGGAGACAGGGGTGTTGGTGACGGCAATCCAAACCCCACGAACCAGACGTGCTTCACGAATGATGGCCAGAATGCAACGCGCTTCATTCCGATTTTCCCTGCGTCGTAGGTGCAAACTGTATTTTCAAACTTCCAAAATTCTAATCCCTTTCATTAACAGGTGCCCTTAGTATGTAACATCACGAAGTAATTATGAAAAACGATATTTATTGAATGAAGTGTGACCACAGTGGGTGCGACCACTGGTATTTCACCAGAAGTTGCGGTCAGTCGCTTTTATTCTGGAGGAGGGTTCAGCAATTATGTGAGTTTTTCTTCAATTTGGATAAACTGCTATTGTTTGCTCACATTTAAATTAGTTTCCTCAACCAGATTATCAGAAAGGGGCAGTTGATGAATATTTGAAGTCCATACCAGTTGGCGTCTACCAGGGTTTATATAATCCGTTCGTTTTCCATTACTTTCCACTGCTGTCAATTGACTAATCTTGTCCCAATTTAGACAAGGACGAGTGAGATTTCTCTTTGAAAGTGCTCGGATCGTTTATATTTACCTGTTCCCAGGCATACCCTGATGTTGCAGCTCAAGGTGACTTCTACAAGATCTTTCTTAAGGGCAGGTCCACTTTGATTGGAGGCACTTCAGCATCATCACCCACGGTTGCGGGCATCGTAGCCCTTCTCAACGACGTCCGCTTGCGGGAGCAGCTACCACCCCTGGGTTTTCTCAACCCATTCATCTACTCCAGGGGTTTACAAGGTTTCAATGATGTTACAACAGGTAATGCTGCAGGGTGTGGTACTGTAGGCTTCAATGTGAGCCACCTATCATTTTTTTTATAGAAATGGCGTAATCATCACACTAAAGGCATCCGCTGGGTGGGACCCTGGTGTGTTGTAACTTCCTTTTCCCATACCAATTCCACTGACAGTCCGACTTAAATATCTGATTCAGTTACAGGTTATGGTACACCAAACTTTTTGAAGCTGATGGATCTTGTCTTGAATAAGTAAGAAATATTTTGGGAATTTGAAATTGGGATTCACTTCTACTAGGACTACATATAATACGAATACAACAGGGTCAAAGTCTTCAGCAAGTGGGCACAGGCCTAACTGCTGGCTATGGCCATTCCTTTTTTTTGTTATTCTATTATACTCTTCGGGTAATTTGTAACTTAATCTCAGGTAGTCAAAGAATTTATGCATGCTTGCCACATTTCTGAGTGAATTGAGGCAAAGTTGAGAAAGAAATGAGATTGGAAGGAATAAGCACTGTGATGTAACCACGTCAATACCTCCCGCTGTCGTGGCAACCGTGTATTAAACGAATTTAATTGGATGATAATTAAACAATGACGAAACAGTTGTGATGAATTAGCCCTGGCAAGAAGCAAGGCTGCTTTTGTCAAAGAAAATCAAATTTCAAACTGATAGACGCTTGTCAAAGGAAATCCTCGGCACGTGCACGTTTCTTGCCCCGTGGTTCTTCCTGAATAGGTACCGCAGCGCCATCCAACGCTGCATAAAAATATTTTGTATGAATAGCTCTGTGTTCGTCCTGCGGATAGGATACATCAGGATGTGTCGTAAATAATAAACTAGAAGGGCTCACTGGAGAGAAGTTCGCGTCCTTGAACTTGAGATCCGTTGGCTTTTTGAAATCTGGATTTGTTTGTGCACGGGGCGGATCAGGCAGAGCCAGCACAGGTCGTCGTACTTGGACTTCAGAAAGATTAGATGGAGCTTGTTGGGTTTGGTTTGACGACGCAAGAGGTGACGCAGAACCCTGAAGTCGAGCCGGAACAAATCGAGGTGGAGGTGGAGCCGTCGATGGGACTGGGATAACCGGAGGTAAAATACCAGGGCTTGCCTCAGGTAGCATCGTTGGTGGCGGAACGAATCCAGGAGGCGGAAATGGTGGTCTTCCAGAAACCCCTGGAGGATGGAACGGTGGCAACACGCCAGCCGGTAAACCCAGAGGTGGAGGCAACGGAAAACCTGGAACAGGAGCACTATTTGGAGGCGATGAGATGGTGAGCGGGAAAAGAGGGGCAAAAAACTGACGAACCCTAGTGGAACACCTGGCGCGAATGGTGGAGGAAAGGCCGGAGGAACTGACGGCACCGTAGACGGAGGGACTGGAACAGGAGGGTATTGAGTAGACGCGGGCGGAGGACCAGAGGGAATTCCAGGGGCTAGTGGAACGGGAGGAGCTGCATATGTCTGTGGGGCTGCATAAACAGCACCTGAAGTTGACTCTGGTAAGGATGGTGGTTCCGGATTGTTAAGGCCCATCAAGGCCTTGTGCTCTTCCAACTGGCGTCGAAGTTCGTCCTCAGATATAACCCTGTTCTCAATTTTGGGTCGCTTTGCTTGGGGTTGTGAAATCGAGCCTGCAGCGAGTCCCAGTTCAATCTCCTTTCGACGTTTGTAGTCAGCAACGTCAGGGGCAGGAATTCCTTCCATTCCAAAGATTTCCACTTCGTATCCGTCACGTCCTGGCAACGCATTTTCAATACGAGGCAAACTAAAAAGGACAATTTTTTAGACGATGCAGTAGAACCGAATCGGACCCACTTCTCTGGTTCAAGCTTGTGCACCTGCTGAATATGAACGGCCAAACCACCAGCTGTGTTAAGCCTTCTCGGACACATGCCACACTTGAAATGTTTCGCCTTTTGATGCTGCATTAAAACTATCGACACGATTAGTATGCAGGCAAGCAAAGAAGGAGAATAACCAGCCTTTTTCATCCTCAAATTCACGTTCGCAATACCAGCACCATGGCCGGATGAGCTAGAAATAGAAGTAAGTGTATGTCGCTGCAATAAGAAGGGATGTTTTACCTGTTTATTTTTCTTTTTGGCCATGATCTATGACTGAAGAAACAACGGTGTTGTTGCAGTGTGAAGACAAGGCCGTGGGAATAACCAACTCAGGACCGCGTCTTTCGCTGGCCATCCAGATGTCAGATACTTAGATAAGAGTCTATTCCTGCTATTTAATTAGTGTCAGTGCCTTTGTTATTTTCTTGAGATCGCAGTGAAAATTGTGACGAAGAATATGATATGAGTATTGGCACTGCGCGTCTTGTCGTTATCTCCACCACTGAAGTCCGGGATCCTCTATTTCTTTTGTCGCACGACGCGGGAGTGTATAATTTGTGCACAAAGGAATAAATTTTATGACTGTTCTCGAAAACATAGTACTCTTCCTTTAACTTATGAAGCTCTGGATGAAGGACTGGGCTTTTTTATCTTACAATCCTGGAACACTTAGTACGCGATACATACCTTTCAAGCATGAGTGGAAGGTGTGCAATTACATAAGTCAGATTACTTGGCGATTGTCGCAAAAACATTTTTCTCACGAGTTGTAACCTCGCAGAATTCAAAAAATAGTTCGGACTAGCAACTCCGTCCGCCACCTCACTCTTCAAATATGTCTACTTTGGCGCGTCTTAGGTTAGCCAGGCGATTTGTAAGTTTTCCCTTTCTCAAACACACCTCTTAATATTCGTGTTAGCCGGCCAGTGTTCGAGCACAATTTCGGAGCGTGCAAACAACAGCCGACACCACCGAACTCCAAGACAAACCTCAAGACTTATCGCAGCCTATCACTCTCAGGCTGCATGAGGAGTCTTTTCGCTCCCACAATTGCGACGTCCCGAATTTAGAAGTTCAGGTAACGAAGAATGAGCTATTGACCATGTACAAAGAGATGCAGACTATGCGCCGCTTGGAAATGGCTGCTGATGCACTCTATAAGGCCAAACTTATCCGTGGTTTCTGTCATCTAGCTATTGGTCAGGTCAGACGGCTTGGTTACATGTGTAACCCTGCGACCATAACTTGAATTTCTTTTTTTTAAACAGGAAGCGGTGTCGGTTGGACTCGAACACGGTATCGAAAAGGATGACCGCATCATTACCGCCTATCGTTGCCATCCCTTTGCTGTCATGCGTGGTGGAACTATCAAGGGTGTCCTCGGTGAACTTCTTGGCCGTCAATGCGGAATGTCACATGGCAAGGGTGGTTCAATGCATATCTTCACCCCCACCTTCTTCGGTGGAAATGGTATTGTCGGTGCTCAAGTCCCTGTTGGCGCTGGTATTTCTTTTGCTCAGAAATATCGTGGCGAGAAGCATTGTACTTTTGCATTGTACGGTGATGGTGCCAGCAACCAAGGCCAAGTCTTTGAGGCATTCAACATGGTACGGAGATGAACGCAGTAAACGAATTTTTGGACGATCATGCTGAATATATGCTTTCTGTAGGCGAAACTATGGAACCTTCCATGTGTCTTTGTTTGTGAGAACAACAAGTACGGAATGGGTACTTCGGCGGCACGCAGTTCGTCCAATACTGAGTATTTCACCCGTGGTGACAAGATTCCTGGTCTCCAGGTGACGATCCTTTTTTCTCGTATACCCGCTCGATACTGATCGAGCAATGCGAAGGTGAATGGTATGGATATTATCGCAGCCAAGCAAGCTGTTGAATGGGCCAGGAAGTGGGCCGTTGATGAAGATAAGGGTCCTCTGTTACTGGAATTCGATACCTACCGTTACGGCGGTCACTCGTAAGTGATACTTACCTTGCGAAATCCCCTGTCACTGTTGCATCCCCGTTCTTAGTATGTCCGATCCCGGAACAACTTATCGTACCCGTGAAGAAGTCCAACGTATGCGTAGTACCCAAGATCCCATCCGTGGCCTCCAACGCTACATTGAAGATTGGGGTCTTGCTACGGAGCAAGAACTCAAACAGCTCGATAAGGATGCCAAGGCTGAGGTTGACGCTGCTGTGGCCGAGGCGAAGGAATCCAGTGAACCTCTCGCAGCGGATTTATGGTCAGATATCTACTTCAAGGGTACCGAGCCGCCTTATATGAGAGGTCGTGAGAGGGATGAGGTGAGTATATTAACTGATGTCGTTATCTTGCCATCTTGACATCTGAGTTTAGGTTCACTACTACTAGAAAGCTGAAGGCGAAGTGTCTCTGCCGTTTCACTTCGTAGTGCTTTTTACTCGTTTCATAGATTTGGGGATCCAATTGTTACATTGAATTTGTTAATTTTGTTCTGTGGCCGCACAACCTTTCAAACTCCTAGGATTGGTGTCATGTTATTGCTTTGATACTTTTATTAATTCTCGGGTCGAACCCTGGACCCGGGAAGTAACAGGCTTGGGTGGGCAAAAATATCCCTGGTGCCAACCCACCAAGGGCCCAATGGGATCTAGATTCGGTACCTCTTGGTATCGATTTGTGCATTCAAACGCATACTGTCAGATTATTTCAATTGATGTTGTACACCAACTCTGCTATGTCCTTGAAGGACTCAAACGAGTTGTTGCTGCTGATGTTGGTGTGCCAGTCCTCCACCATTGCCACCACATGTGGGCCGTTTTCCACACCTTCCAATGTAAACCAATCCCACCCAACAAATAGATAGTGTCATACGAAAACATCCCTCAGCGTATATCAAGAGCTCATCCAGCTTCCCCGCATGGTTCCACCTTTCCGGCCGCTTGAGCTCTACGATGAGCAAGGGATTACGACGCTTTCCGACATGGCATACAACTATATATTCAGGTTTCCCGCCCTCATCCATGATTTGATGGTCTATCATCATGGTAGCCCTTCAATGTCGGAAACTGTGTGGTTAGGATCGCGCTGTGATCACTTGCGGTATCGCCAAGAATGCGGCCTCCTTTTTGATGGTGTTGTCATACATTACCTTGCCTATTATCAACACTTGTGAACCCAAGTTCGACTGCTGGCCTTCAGTGCTTCAGCACATACCAGCAATTTTATTTGACACAGTACAATGGAAGCGAGGAGAGGTCGCCGAAACTTGTAAATGAATGTTGAGTGGGTAAAAAGTAGCAAGACGAAATGAGGTCTTTTCATTTCGTAGATTTGTAGCTTCTATATATATGGCATCTGGTCTTTGATATAAATTTACCAAGCATAGAATGCACAAGTCTATGTCATAAGGGCCTTCAAGCTTATTTGTTATCCCCAAGCTGAGTTCGAAAATTCCCTACATTGAACCGCCATGGCACCGCTTGTCAGCTTTTTTGTTGGCTATCGCATCTCCACCCATGCCCTCGATCAATATAGAACTGAAAAAAATCTACCCCCATCCAACAGTCGGTTTCTTCTCCAGGACCTCGAATCGAACATAGGCGTCCCACTTGCGCTTGTTTCGGTCGACGAAGGTGGTAGTGTGGCTGAAACACGCTATCTCTGCTGCTTCGCCGACTACAGTGGCAGAATATATGACTCCGCGGAGCTGTTGGCTATCACCGTACCACCCGCCTTTGACCAGCTTCCGCAGCTGACCCCTGTTGTCGAAGGCGAATTACACCGGTTGGGCAGGTCCAGGACGACGGTCTCGTCTTTCGACAAGAAAGGTGTGTCCAGAGTAAATGCACGGGCATTGCCCATTGGGGGTTGACATGTTTGAGTGGTGACTGTAGGTTCGTGTAGTATGCTTGCAGGCTCAATTGGCTTATTGGTCTCTCAGATTGCCTCTTACGTTCAGACCAAGATCGTTTCGGCACGGTACCTTGGTCCGTAAATGGGGTCAATGTTTAGAGTCTGTACGAGGTGAGCCAGGTTATGGGAAAAAAGGCAGGTGGGATCAAAAAAGGCAGGCGTGAATCGAAACAGGGGTTAATAAGTTATCCACATTATCAAAAAAGACAGGCGTGTATGCAAAAGAAGGCGGGCGTGATCAAAAACGGGGGTCGTTGTCGAATTATCGTACCCATTACTGAAACAAATAAAATTGGTTAAAAGAGAGAAAGAGAAAGGAATAGTGGGCACACCTTGTAGGCCTTCGATTCCGCCTGTGAGATGAGGACGGCCGGACCGGATTGATCCCCCCTGCCAAGGAGCCACATTCCACAATGTGTAATAAAGAAATCTACTTCTTCCTTCCCTTCCGCGAACTGGTCGTCGTACCAGGAGTGATCCCTTTGTCCTTAGCACACA
>QDKV01005262.1_pt1 | contig 41194 bp, 45 predicted proteins | sample 1861101 | NCBI WGS metagenome assembly QDKV01 (sample SAMN04275158, study PRJNA302643) | Fungus metagenome, whole genome shotgun sequencing project. | isolation source: fruitbody | host: Mallocybe terrigena | place: Sweden | collected 2013
TGTATGTCATCAATATATTTTTGGTAGTCGATGTGGTGAAATTTAGTAATCAGTAAATCGTGGTAAAACACCCCGTAACAAAAACATTTGCATCATTTTTGGAGACCTACACAAATATTGCCGATGCGAAAAGCTGCCCCAGGTTCTATGGACACCGACCAAGAGTATTAAGAGTACGTTTTTATGTAAACTTTGATTCAATATCGTTTCTCACTGGCGGCGAACCCTGCAGGGATCGAACGTAGATCTTCAAATTTTTCAAGAGTGCTTACGAGAACAAGAAATACACAGCGACGGTCCGTGACCATCGCATTGATTTGTGTTAATTGTTTCGCTGTGCATCTTGTGGGCATTGGTCAGGTTTCCGGTAACCCAGCGTCCAAGGACGTGGAAGGATCAAAGACGCTCTCATGGATGCCCGTCCAATTGCACAACTTTCTTCAAGGAACTTCACCTTTGCGACTCATGGTGATAACCCAAGGGCGGTGCACCTCGACGACCTGTATTGATTATTTTTGCTCACGTCACAAATTGTTAGATGAATACATCTTCCATGATACATCCATAAGGCTGTCCGAGTCAGATGAACTCGGACTTGGCAAAGCGTTCGTTGCTCGTATAAGAGATCTACCATGTCGACTTACGAAAATTTACCAAAGGTATGATATCTGGGTTTGTGCTCCTTACCTTTAGACGACGAAAAGAGGTGGATCGAACTTGGTCTTCGCTCGATTCAGCGACTGTGGATGTGTAAGCCATGAATGAAAAAGCGCTCGTTGATGAACCTCTCCATCATTCTTGTTGCGGCCGCCATTTGAGTGCAGACAAAACCATTATGTCCTGAACAGCGTAGGCAGTGTTGCAGAGCGAGGAACCAAATTCCTGGAGTTTTCTTGCGGTGTACCCTGTCCATATCTTTGGCCCAGAAGTGACTTTGCTATGGATATATTAGGGGGCATGGATTTACAGGAAAAACATGTAATGTAAAATGAACACCTGATGGTTGATCTCCCACAGCTTCCCGCTCTCTCGACTGCCATCCACGAAATCGACGATGACTGACGCCACAGCATGGGGAACAGGGAGCGAACATATAAGGTACGCTCGTCATTTTAATCATTTTTTATATATCTCCTGACCAAAAACATCACAAAACGCGACAAGCACGCCATCGCTCGAAAAAAGAGAGGGTGATTTGCCCCAACGCAACCCCTCCGTCTCTCGTTTTGAGCAACGAGACAACAATTGCAAAGGCGCAGCATGCAACGAGGAATAAGAGGGCTTGAGGAGGTGGACGTACAAGGTGCGTCCGTTAACTTTTTCTTTCTTTCATGTTTTCTAACTAAGAATTACATACAGAGACAACAGCGAGGAGGCACCCTCCTCGCTTTGATATCATTTCGAACAGACGAGGAGGGTGTCCTCTCCTCGTCTCATTGATTTTATTCTTCACAGACGGGAGGAAACTCACCCTGTCCTTTGATTTCATTCTGCACAGACGGGGAGGGGAAACCCACTTGTCTTGTTGATCTTATTCTGAACGGATGAGGAGGGTGTTCCCCCCCTTGTCATTGATCTTATTCCGCACAGATGGGGAGGGGAAAACCACCCCGTCTCGTTGATTTTATTCCGCACAGACGAGGAGGGTTGTCCCCTCCTTGTCTTAATTATAATTCCTTGTCGATAATTAAGAGAGTGTAGATATATTTAGCAGGCTTTATATGGTGATACAGTGTAATGGGCAACCGACACACTCGTTTATTGCCATTGTAAAAGTAATATTCCGTCTGAGAGTCGCCAATCGTGTCTATTAGAACATTTCCCAAGGAGAATGCTAATTCAAAGAGAAAGTTCAACACAGGATTAAACTACTGAAGTTACGAACCAAGCTCTTCCTTTATCGTAAGGTGATAGTAAAGAAAGAACAGCATTGTCATCAGCCACGCCTGAAGTCGGAAAGGGTTGGACATAGTTACAAGCTATAAAAAGGAACCACAGACTGGATAGATAATCATAATGAAGGAAACTGAAGGAGGGGCAAAGAAGATGAAAAAAAACTTCGAAGAGAACAACCTATTCTCATTACGGGCAGCAAAAGACGGCAATAAGGAATACAGAACATACTTCATAGAGTAACAAAAAAACGATAACCAAGTTAAAATTTTTTTTATTCACGGAGTGTAGTCTGGGATAGAACGCGAGCTCTGCTGTACAAATAGAATTAGTCCTTGAAGAAAAGAAAAAGATATGATGCTTACAACCGGCCACACTGGCGCCGCCGCACTGTGACTCCTGTCTTTCTCCTCCGGCAAATGTTGTTCATGAGTTTGTGTGCAATACCCATCGTGAGTAACAGCAAAGACCCGCAACAGATCTCGGACATCTTGTGGCCTAGTAGACTCTGTTGAGTTTTCTGGTGTGTTGGGCACAAGCTCAGGGAAGAATGGGAAGAAAGCCGCCTGAGGCACCTCCGCAAGGCGCCTATCCGACGGCGTCGAACCTCCGCTTTGCGAACGATTGATAGGTCCACTCGGCCCATACACTGGGCCATTACCGGATCCCAAAACGCTGGTGACAGTTGGCAAGACGGGTGTACCTTGCTGAGATTTCTGCGTTGGGGATGTTGCTTCTTCCCAGTCTGGTTCGCACAGCAGGAACGAAGGATGAGGGTTCAGTGGGTTAACGGTCTGCACGCCCATGACATGTTCGGCGAGTTTGGCTATGAGAGGGTGACCGCCCTTGACATCCTTGCGCTCCCAGCGCCAACGAAAGTGGGGAATCATGTCAAGTGCCATCCAAATGTCCTCGAGTGCGATATTGTAGGGCAAGCATTCTACTTTTGACATGTGGCCATAAAGAATGACCATTCCAGCGATGTGAAGTGGGATTGGTGAGGTGAAAAAAGCGATATCAGGGAAACGGATGAGTTGGTGGTGAATGATAATCACATTATGAGATGTGATAATTGCTGGAACGACCATCAATTTATGTAGAAAGCGAATTGATAATACGTACCATCAACAAGTGCTTTATGTTTCTGAGGATAACTGAGATCCTTGGAATTGAATAGCGCCCTCAATAGAAGAATACGGGCGATGCCAATCTTCAAAAGGGTAAGACCAGCATCCTCACTTATGCCAGCTACCAGCTGAACCTTCTTCTCCAAACTCCAATCATGAGTTCCAGTGAAGTAGTAATGATACTTCTCCGGCAGGTTACGTCTGAATTCGGTCATCCTCTTGATAATCCTCGTCGCACTTCGCCAAATCGTGTCAGAACCTTGTCTGGTGGTTGCATACAAAGAGTTAATAATATCCGCCTGGATATCTGCCACAGGCTGAGATACCTCGAAGTGCTCAGAAAACTCGGCAAAGCGCACGTTCTTGGAACGTAGCGGTTGGGGTGTGTTCGAGTCTGAGGGGGCAATGGCCAAAGGACGGCCGAGGAGAATAGAAGTGCCACGATCGTGGATGAGGACGATAGCCCAGAGACGGATACGTTGCTGGCTTTCTTCCTCTGTGAAAAGCGGCTGGTTCGATTCCGGGTCAACTTGGGTAGTGGGGTCGTGGTGTAACCCGAGTTCGACTGAGAGACGGACAAGTTCGCCGACAAGTCGCCAGAGGGTACGCCCTTGACGCTACGTGGAAATTAGCTTCCGGAAGGTCAAGGAAGGATAGTTGATGATACTTACCTCAATATAGAGATACCAGTGCAACAAGATCAATGCCTGCAAGCTCGTAATAGAAACTCGAAGCTCTGGCTGGATGTTGAGAGCCCTTTCGAAAAACTCATCATGGGTGGGCCAGTCAGGAGGCATAAGCTTTCTTGCGACTGAAGATCCCAAGGATTGATGCTTCTCCGCGTCTAGATTTGTGGTGACAGCTCGATGGTTAAGTTCGCTGAGAGTACCAAGTGCAAAAATTATGTAAATGCTGTAGAGATGACCAGGATCATGGACAGGTGTTACACCCTCATAGAGGTCGTCAAGAATCTTGTCCAAGTTCTTCCGAGCATAGACTGGACGGTGGATATTGAGGCGCTTAAAATAGATGTCGATGATATATTTCCCGAATTTGCGATCCTTGGGGAGCCATACGACAACTTGGGGCGATTTCGAAATGGGACCCAAGAGAGAAAGTGTGTTTGGCGTGTCGCCTGTGGGCGGCTCGCGATGTATGGAAACAGTAACCCAATGAGCAGAGTCACGGGGAGCGGAAACCTCAAGTTTCGGTAAAGCATCGGGATTCACTGGAAGTTCATGAACCGGGTCCAATTTGAGTCCAGATGTGATGATGTCTGAAACGCCGAAATTCTTTGCGAGGGCCTGGGGACTGGACATATCGTGGCCGTGTGGGTCGGTACCTTTAGCTTGAGAGGAGGGCGCACGCACGTTGTGAGGGGAGGCAGGCTGAGAAGGATTCTGCAAAGGGGGTTGCATTACGGGAGGACCGGGGGGGTAGGGCGGCGCTACACCTGGCTGGGGTGGGAAAGGTGGAGGGGGCATACCATAAGCACCAGGAGGACCGTGCATAGGAAGGTAGTGGGGGCCATAATGCATCATTGGGGGAGGATGAGGATAAGGACCCATCATTGGAGGAGGTGGGTACATATGTGGATAACCCTTTGGCGGAGGAGGAACGGAATCATGGCGGAATGCTCTGGAAGGGTCCATGGGAGAGAACGCGGGAGGTGGACCCAATGGCCCGACCTCTATGCCCTCCCGAGCAACAATCTCATCCAGGTTCTCTTTTATGAAGCCTGGAATTTGGCGTTTAATAAGGGCCTCACATTGTGCTAACTGCTGCTCGAGACGTTCGGTGTAGCCTCTGGGAGTCAGTGTCTGTCTGTGCCTGTCCTCTTGGTTGCACTCTGTTCCGGCGGTGTTGCAGGCTGTACATCTTGGATGCTTGGAATCGCACTGGACGACGAGGGAAAAGGTGAGAAAACATTAGGAATTGTCGATGGAAATTGCCGTCGGTGTCGCCCGAGGCGGGACTTGCCTTTATTTTCTTACTCCTGCACCTCGCACAGGCTTCATGAGAGCGCCTCAGCCTTCGTGGTTCAGCAGGAGCTGGAGCATCTTCTCCCCCATCTGCTCGTTTTCGGCGTTTAGTGGTTGGCTGGGCAATCTGAGACGGGGATTGCTGCGCTGGCGGTCCTGCTGGCGGTTGTTGTAGTTGCAAATGCTGGCTGGGATCCATGGACGAACTTGATGAAAGTGACGGAACTGTAGGTGGAGGTGTAATTGTATTCTGCTGGTTGAGTCCCAACGGCAGCATGGGCCGATAGACGACACTATTATTGACGATGCAGACGATGCGCAGCGAGCCTCGCTCGCCGTTCTCTAGTGTGGTTCTGTTTGTCACATGTAAATAATCAACAAAATAAATCCTCACATTTGTAAATCGATGAGGAGTCACCAGCTTAAGAGAAAAGAATAGCAAGTAAGCTATTCTGGTGGTCTTAGGTGTTTAGCAACCGAATTCATGCTTCGAATGTCTTCTCAATAGTAATTATATTGATTGCAACGAAAATTTGTCTCCGAGTCAGACCGATGGGAAATATCACCGCTGAAACCATCATTGCTCATAATTTGGGTCCCTGGTCCAATTGATATGTAATTCAAGAGACGAAACGTTTAACAAGAATTTTGACACTCATATTCTGTCGAGTATACCCTATCCAACTTCAAAACTAAGAGCTTGTATTAAGCGCAAGGGGCGTGCTTACGTAATTTTCGAAATCGACAATACTGGAAAGGGGAATCTTTGCGCAGCAACCGCCCGCAGACAACAACTCCTATGGTGCCCCAGCAAGATTCTTCAGCTTGCAATGCCTCTGTATACACTCTTAATACTATAGAATATCGTGACGACGACAGCAGCGACAGGTCGTATCTTCTCTCCCCTGAAACGCCGACCTACGGCGCCACCATTCCCCGTTCCCCATGCCTTCCAAGTTCCGCTAAAATCATTTTCAATGCTACCCTTAAGATGGCTGCTATATTCATCCTCAGTACGGTCGTTCTAGGAGGGTTGCTTTGGCTGGCTCTTCCTACCCTTGAAACGTAAGAATTTCTTCTGCTGGATTGTGATTCAATGAACGCCGACTTTCCCTTTCTTTGATCAGTACCGACAGACAGTTCTTTCGAATCCCGAAGTCCTTTCAACAACTACAAGAACTCAACTCTCTTGTCAAGAAGTATCGAGACATATATCCATTCAGGATACTCATCTGTTATGTGACAGTATACCTCTTGTACGTTTTCCCCAGTGTCGTGGATCTCATGTCTCATGTCATTTATTTGTTCCAGCCTACAAGCATTCTCACTTCCAGGGTCCATGTATCTCTCCATCCTTGGAGGTGCTATGTGGGGTGTGGCCAGAGCACTGCCACTCGTTTGTTGCTGCGTTGCGACGGGTGCTACACTTTGTTATTTAATCTCTTCTGCGCTTGGCCCAGCGCTCCTTACCCTCCCAAAATGGAAAGCTAAGCTAGACAAATGGGCCACAAAGATCCGCGAGAACAAAGAGAATGTTATCTCGTTTCTCATCGTCCTTCGAATAATGCCCCTTCCTCCTCATTGGGTAGTTAATATTGTCTGTCCGCACGTCGGAATCGGCATTGTGCCGTTCTGGATGAGCACAACTCTTGGAATTTTGGGAGTGAGCGTTATTCACACCACGATCGGAGGAGGGCTTGATGAAATGACGAGCGCCGACGATTTTCACTTGATCAGCTGGCGAAATTTTTTCGGATTGGCGGCTGTTGTGGTTGGGGTGATGATTCCGGTCGGTCTCCGGTATTGGTTCCGGCGACAAGTAGAGAACGCGGCCGATGGCGGTGACGAAGACGAAGAAGGACAAATTGCAGACGAAGGGGAAGACAGGATTGTGGAAGTTGGACCCCCTCGTATTGGGAAAAACAAGAAGATAGCGGAAAGACAACGACTACTGGGAGACGAGTCGATGGAGAGCACGGATTCTGACGGGGATATAATATTAGAAGCAGGGCCTAGCATCTTCAGCGATAAAGATAAGTCTAGTAAAGTGGTTAATTTGGACCCAGAAGCATCTGGAAGTAGTCTGTAATTGAAGGCTGAATGTGTATAATAATTGTAGAAACATATTATATTGAAACTTTTGTGATTTTTGAGTTTTGGTGTCAACTCCGGCAAACATGTCGAGATGTCAGCCACAGCCTGCGAGTTGCTTGCTTTCTTGCTCCCACCACGACGACACGGCCAAGCTCGCGCCGTCCCCTCCTCCACTGCCGCTCTCAGTCTAGATACGGCGCAGGGACTCGGGTATTCGTCTTCTAGGCTCCAGAATACCACCCGCTCGTCGCTAAACAATGGCTGATCGCCTGCCGCAATACGTGATTCCGAATTATAGCAGCAACCTTCTCCAACAGCAGCAACAGCAGCAGCAGCAGCATCAGAACTCACAGCAGGCACAGCAGTCTGGTCAGCAACAGCAACAGCTAGGGCAGCAGGCACAGCAGGACCAGCAACACCCGTCCATGAATCCGTCCAGCATGGACCAGGCAAGGATGTGGACCCAACAGATGCAGCAGTTCAGACAGAACGCTGGAGCCGACGTTAATCATAACAATTCAGCGCATGTAAGCTCTTCAATCCCTTTCATTGCCTTCATCGTCTCCGATCTTTCAATGTTCCCTGCCGTGGGAGTCCTCTTGTCTCCGCTCTTCTGCCCCGATACTCGTTATCCGCGGCGTCCAATGCTGACTTTCCACCCCTTTTTGCTTTAGTTCGCAGAGCTCATGAAGCGCAATCTACCCAATCAGTTTCCTCGCCAGCCGCAACAACAGCAGGCGTTTGGCATCGGTCTCGGGATGCCACAATCCGGCGGTGGTCCTCCGATCCTCGGCGGCAATCCTCAGCACCAGCCCTTTCACGAGCAACACCCGTCGAATATGTCCCAGCAATCTCATATCCCCCAATCGTTCTCCAACATGGGCATGTCCAATGGGAGCGTCAACGCTGCCTCTCTTCCCAACCGTACTCCCTCCGGCGGCGTCCTTTCAAACTCACAGACAGGTAGACAACTAGAGGTGATAAACATGAATCAAAATCAGAATAAATTCTCCCAGCCGTCACAACAGCAGCCGCCTCATAACCAATTTCCGCCAGCCATGAACCAAAGTCAGCATGCTGATTTATTCTTATCACCCGGGATTTCCACGGATACACTTCGTCGTCAATCTCCTCATCCTCCCCATCCCAATAACATGCAGCAGTCGTCAGGTGTGGGCCAGGCTGTGCAACCACCTCAGCAGGGACTCCCTGGACCTATGGCCGGCGGAAGACCCATCCCAGATTTCCACAATCGTGTTAATCTCATGCGGACAATGATTACCACCCAGGAGGCAGATCTCAACCAGATGATGCAAAGACTAAACGTCATCAGAGGAACGAATCCTGCTGCCGAAGCTCAGTTTAGTCTAAAAATTAAAGAGATACAGATCGAGATTATGAAAAAGAAGGAATACTTGACTACGATGATCATGGCTTGGTACGTTCTACGTGCGATAAAAGTGTATAATAAATTAACATCGAATTCTTTCTATTTTTGTTAGGAGACAACAGCAGCAGGGTATGACCGGTGGTGGAAATGGTACACAGCCACCCAATCAGCCGTGGATGTCGCAAGCCAACGCCGCTCAATCTTTTGACCTGTCAAATGGGCAGACATCTCGACCGTTCATGGGAATGCTTCCGGGGCAGACCTCTCATCCTATGCAGACGAGTCCAAACCTTCAAAGTCAGAACAACCAGCTCGTCAATTCAGCTCCCGGTCCTAATCGCACTGTCCCGAATCCCCAACAATCGTCACAGCCTCTCCCTCAACAAGGTAGTGGCGGTGTCGGGAATTCTTTCGTTAATGGCATGGGTGGCCCCGTCCCTTTCTCGAGAGCGAATTCGCAGCATCAGGTTGCGTCTGGCGCATCGCAGTCAATAATGTCTGGGGCTCAAGGGGGGGGAGCACCGAATATCTTGTCGGAAAAGCAACGCTTTGAATTGGTGTTCAAGGCATTCTGCAACAGGCGTGGCGCCAAGATCGATCCTCGGCTGCTCAATATGGAAAATCGCTCGTTGGATGTGCATGCCCTCCACCTTCAAGTCACGCAAGAGGGAGGTTTTGCCAAAGTATATTCGAGTCACTTGTCCTTTCTTTCTCCTTACTAATGGTTGTTTGATAAGATCGAAGGGAATGATAATTTATGGTGCATCATCGGAGGCAGACTTGGCTTCGTACAGTTTCCAGGTACTTCTGCTGAACCTGCAAAATGTGGTCCTGTTATCGCCCAGTCTCTTCAACACCTCTACAAGGAGTTTATCGTTCCATTTGAAGTTTGGTATATACAAGAAAGCAGGAATAAACAGCACCAGAAGTCACTCTCATTCAACATGACCGCCAACCGTGCATGGCAACAGCTTCTCCCTTTGTCCAACTTTTCCGCTGCTGAACTCCATGCCCGGGGTATCGATGAGAAGACGATTCAAGTGGTCGAGAATAACAGGCCAGCTTTGCAACGATTTTTCCAGGATCAGAGATCGTTTGCCCTTGGTGTGCGGAACTCCAACATCTCTCAAAATATGGGTTCAGGGGCAGACCAAAACGGTGCAATGGGTCCTCGACCCCCTAACATGGGCGCTTCACCGTTTGGAGCGGGTCCTTCGACTCCGCAGCAGCAGCACAATGTCGGGCTTGCTATGAACAATCGTCCGCAACCACAGCAACAGCAACCACATCTGCAGCCACCAGGTCCGGACGGTATTGATCCGATGTTGGCTCCCCGGATGCAGCAACAACAGCAGCCACAAATGACCGCGCATAATTTCTCTCAAAAGCATGTGGCCGCTCAACTCATCACCCAGCTCAAGAACGGCTTTGCTATGTCAGGTAGGCGCTGAATGTTAAGTCCAATTGATTGCGGCTGAGTTATGCGTTTCCATAGGTTTTGCTAACGCGAACATGGATGTTCCGATTGAGCAGCAGGTTGAATACGGCCAAGTGTTGGAACATCTTTACCGGCAATGCGGGGATACGGAACGAAAGCTCACGCCTATGGCTGTTATCCTTAAAGACGAGGCGATCTTGAGGAGGCTGGTCAATATTGTAAGTCGTTCGATAAATCTTTCATTTTTATTGTACGCTGAGTTTCCCAGATTTGTACCGTCAATCAGCAGTGGAATAACATGTCTTTTGCGTCTGGCCCTCGATACATTGTCAACTTGGAGGAGCTTAAGAAAATGAATCACGACTTGATGCAAGTCACAGATCTCTTTAACAACAACTTCAATCTCCTCAGGCATCACCAGGCGCAACAACTGCAGAAACAACAACAGCTCCAGGGTCAACAATCCCAGCCACATGCCATGAGCAATCTTATGGCTCCTCCCGTGATGAACAAGCCAGAAATGCAGCAGCAACAAGTCCGACATATGGTCCCACAGAACCGTCCACCCAGCGTCGTTCAACAACATCCACCGCCACCAACCCAGGCCCAACAAACCCCGCAACCAGCGCATAATCAAAGTCTCCGACCTCCGGGCCCTTCCACGTCCCTTCAACCTCCTCTTCCCGGTAAACGGAAGGCTCCGCAAACTCCCGGTTCTGCAGCGGTTTCTACCCCATCGCCAGCTCCTGCTATATCTGCATCAACGCCGGTTGCCAGCACGCCGACACCTACTGCAACTGCATCGTCTCCTCCCGCAAATACAAAATCCCCGAAAAACAAGCCGACCCCGAAAGCGAAGGCTGCATCGAGACAAAGACGTGCGTCTAAGGTGAACGTTACTACACCTATCGCTCCAGCCGTACCTTTGGAGAATTCACAGCCTCCCCCTGCTGCCGCGGCGACTCCCACCTCGGGCAAACGGCAAAGAGAAGAAGAAACAACACCGAACAGTGGAGGAGTCAATGCCGTTGAGGCGTCAGAAGCCGTTAACGAGGGTTCACCACCGAAGCGCGTCAAGGTGGAATGGGAAGCACAGCCCAGTGAAGCGCAGCTCAAGAAAAATGAAGCTGTCGCCAACATTCAGAGTGAAGAAGAGGCGGCTTCTTTCATGAACCAAATGAAGGAGATGATAAAAACTGCCGCTGGGTCGGAGGAAGAGGGCCAGCAGTCGTCGCTTACGAGTGATATTTCTGAGACGCTTGGCATGTTGCTTAAAGGATGTGGGCCTTCGCCTGATCCCATGGGATTTGCAGGTATATCCTTGGGGAGTGGAGGAGGCGAATCTAACGGCACTCGAGAACTGGAACTAGCGGCGGGTCCTCTGGCTGACGCCTTCGACGAGTTTATCGACTTTTCTTTTGTTGTTGACGATGAAGACTCCAAGACGCCAGACCTGGTCTCATCGTCGTCTACGAACCCTAGTCCAGAGTCTAATCACGACGCTGAGGCAGGGCACCATTTGTTCGGTTCCACCTCAATGTCGGCTACGGACATCAAAACGGAAAACACGTCTGATCTGCTGCGGCTAGGGATGTGGAGGGAGATTGATAATGGTGAGGCAACATACCATCAGACGTCGGAATGGAAGTGGGACAGCTCTATGCTCACGCTTGATATGCCTTGGGCGATCTTTAATTCGTAATATGGATTGGATCTATTTATTGCTTTTTCTACCACTCTTATCTTCTTTTTTTTTCACACTTGACCAGTGGTACTTTGTCTTTCTTCATACCTAATCTCCCTTTCTTCGCTGGTTTTCATGCTCTCTTCCTTTTACGTTCGCCTGTTGTTATTAGTAGTTTCCAATCAGCTTTTGTATATGTAGTTTTACTGTTGTTTACCGCTATCGATTTCTTGCTCGCAGAGGCCGTAACGACATTCATTATGTAACCTGTGAATTTTGTCTTCGTCTCTGCTTAACGCTGGTCCATGGCATACCTTTAGCACATGTCCAACTCATGTTGCTATAATAGTTTTCCGCTAAGGCTATCCGATACCAGTAAAGACCGCCTTTATGTCCGCGCCAACAAGTATTCAAGTAGACTCTAGACGGCGTACGGTTTCCTTCACTCTGGGTAAATTAATGCTAACGGCTGGTTGTTCTTGGCGAACAGGCGAACAATTCAGTGTCTTGTCTCGCTTACAAGGCCTCTTCCCACTTTCACCGCAACAAAATGACATTACTACAACATCTAGAGAGGGCTTTGAGAAGAGCGCCCTGTCTGCAAGACCGAAAAAGTCCCCTTTAATCGATCCCAAGTTCCTCAAGATTCGAATAGTTACATGGAATATGCATGACTCCCTTCCAAAAGTGCGCGCGCGACGATTGAGAATAGATGGTTGTTCATTTTGGAATTTTAGGGAGACCTTGAAGAGCTTCTTGGTAAGGTTCCCATTTATGACAATACGTCCGCCCAACCTGGAAGATTTCCTCTTCTCGAAAACGACAAAAATCATCCATTTCACATTGTGGTGATGTAAGTCCTATTATTATCGTAATGTCGTTGGAGCCATTATAAATTCGACCTAAGTGCTGGACAGGAATGCCCTACGCCATCTGGTGATTTACGATTATGACCCTGTTTGAATATCTAATTTGCATCTATTCAGGTATTCCAATGGGCCTGGGGGCTGGGTTCAAGCTTGTAGATAAAGACCGAGAGAAGGCGAGAGATGGCGACAAGGACGACAAACCGAGTGCAGAGTCTAAGGAAAAGGAACGATGGGAGGTTGACGACAATGACCACGAAAAAATAGCTTCTGGTTGGACGCAAATGGTTGAAGACTGGCTATGTCATGGTGGTGGCTCGTCAATTCGGGCTGTTTCTCCATCTACTGCTGAGATCAGTACTCCGAGACCCCTTTTGAAGCAGAAGTCGATTCGGGAACCACGTAGAGGCCCCTACCAATTACTCATCAAAGACCGATTAATGGGAATTTACCTTGCGTTGTATATTCATCGAGATTTGAAACCGTTAGTGCAAGGTGTGGCTTTGGGTATTCTCTTCAAAAGTAATAACTTACGCAGTCTAGGCTCATCCAAGGCCTCAGTCACAGCCGGCCTTATCGGTGGAAGGATCGGAAATAAAGGCGGTGTTGGGATCAGTCTCAAGCTCGACGGCAGGACATTTTTGTTTCTGAATGCTCATCTTGCAGGTCAGCTTCTTTGTTTCTCTAAGCTCGGAGTACTCATTACCTTGTTTTTTTTAAAGCCCATGAGGGAAGGATAAATCATCGCCTTGCTAACTTGGCAAAAATCAAAGTAAATCAACTGTATCCAACTTTCAGCGCTAGATTGATTATTTTCACCTCAGTCTGAACTGGAAGTGGATACTTTCCTCTCAGGGGATGACCCCCGGACAGTCGCTGAAGGTTGGTCAATATGAAAGGGAATACCTCCTCCATCTTATTTCAAACTCTTTAGACCTCACGGATAAGTTTGATTACACATTCCTTTTCGGTGACCTAAATTTTAGATTGGACATCTCTCGGCTTCATGCAGATTGGCTCATATCTCGCCAAGGTTTGTTCCATCGTATTACCTCGTCTCTTAATAGATGCTGAAGGCAACCAAAGAGTATACGCAGGCCTTTGAGTTTGATCAATTGAATGCTCTCATGAAGAAGGGCACTTTGTTTGAAGGCTTTCACGAAGCACCTATTAATTTTCCGCCAACGTTTAAGTATGACGTTTTGCGCACAAGACGTCCAAATCACTCGAGTTCAAAACTTATGCTTCCAGACGATCAATCACAACATCCCCAGGTCGAGGGGCGAGATATTGAAGGGGTGGAGGATGAAGTGGGTGAAGGAACGGATGCTGCATCCATCATATCTTCAATAACGTCCGTCGTATCCAGAGCCGCGACAGAACCGGGTGTTGAAGATGATTACTTCCGAGCTTCATCTCCGACTGTAGTCACATCAACGAATAAGTTGCCAGTAACGAATAGCCAGAAGAAACACAAAGGAAAATGGTTATCCCTTCTGTCTCCTTCATTTGTTCCTTCCCCGAAGTTACTCAGATTTCAACATGCTGAGTCTTTGGCCAGCCCTTCAACGCCCTTGACGCCAAGCTCGGTGTTTTCTGTTTCTCCTCAATCTGCCACAAGCCTCAGAAGTGATACGTCAAAGAAGCGGTTCCTACGCCCGCCCCCAATGATTTTGCTTAACCCAAGCGCATCACAAAATAGCGTTGTGGATAAGGTCATAGAGGGAAAAAGGGGTGTCTATGACACATCTTCAAAGAAACGTGTTCCTAGCTGGCGAGTATTCTTGTTTCACTATTGATTATTTTACTAATTTGGATACGTAGGTGTGATCGCATACTCTGGAAGACTATGATCCTTAAAGAATCCATCTTTACTGAAGAATCAGATAATTCTTGCCCTCAAACTCGCCTTGGAACCCGTCGCGTCAGCCAGTTCTTTGCCAGTGCCTTTCGGTCTCCATCGACTCGAGATCCGAATATACCTTCAACCGCGCGTGGAGGCAAACCAATGTTCTCTTCTATGGGATTCTCTCCTCTTGTCAGAAGGGACTCCACAGCCCCTCCGAGTAAGACGATGTTATTGCCTACAGTCTAAAAATTTTAACATATCACAGCTGCAGAGTTTAAACGCTCCAGTGCCGATCCTTCAAAACGCGCAAATACTACATTTTCACCACTTCGTACCGCCCCATTACCAGTATATTCACCCAGGCGTTCAACTACAGGGAGCCCAGATAGGCCACAGTCAGCCTCGGGGTCGATATGGCGATTTCTTCCTGCGTTTCTGTCTCCCAATAGTAACCAAGTGAACACTGAAACCCTCCGGTCACTCGAGACTCCTCCACATGTTAAAGGCGATGTCGTGTGTTTACACTACGGTACTCTGGATGATAAAGGGATGGGTAAACTAGAGGGACGGAGTGACCATCGACCAGTCATTGGCGCCTATGCGGTCTACGTTTAGCTATATAGCTTACATAAGTTAATTACATCTTGTATCCGGACTACCTGAGGGCTAAAACCAGCGTCTCAAGCAATATGAGAAATGACCGACGAATATGATTGGTGGTGATGATAAAATCTACAAAGATCTTAGCTTGCACAGCTAAAAAAGTTGAATCATGTGATGCATTACATGCTCATGGCGTAGTTTTAGTCACAAATCAGTACCTTCGTTCTCAGAAATGCAGGGTTTCAACAAGTGTGCTGAACACATATTTTCCTCTTTTTTATGCTAATTAGCCACTAGGTACTATCCTCCAGATTACGATCCGTCGCAAGGGAGCCTTAATAAGGCTCGAGGTGAATCGTGTCCTTGATTTTAACACCACATTCTCATCTTGTACTCGCCGCAGGCAAGCACGCCTTGGGAGATCGTGCTCGGAAATTAGATAAAGGTATCTTAATCGCTCGTTTTGAGTTACCTTTCAATATATGGTGGTAAGTGCCCAAGAATTCTCAACTGCCGCTGCTGCATGAAATTATGGCAGTGGAACATGCAACAACCACATTGGGATGGGGGTGCGTTACAATGCAGAGAAGAAAAAAGTTGGCAACTACTATTCGACACCAATTTATTCATTCCGGTGTAAATGTCATCTCTGCGATGGTTGGTTCGAAATTCACACTGATCCTAAGGTGCGTTTCTTCTGTGCTTGGAGGCGCAAATATCTCATGGCTATGAAATCCAAGAATACACGTTATGTTGTGGTTGCGGGCGCAAGACAAAAAGATGAAGACTGGAATCCAGAGGACAATGGAGGCTTTGCGATTCATGGTATACTCTCCCATTTCACATAGGGTCAGTTGATTGAAGGGTCAATATAGATACCGACAAAGAATTATCAGTCGTGGACCCCTTGGCTGCTCTGGAAAAGACAACCGATGCGAAACGGCATATGGAGTCTGTGCAAAAGCCTAGGATTGAATCCCTTCAGGGTGTATCGGAACATTACAATGCCGATCCTTATACACTCTCACTTAAGGCCAGAAAAAAATTCCGTCAAGAGAAGAAAATCGAGCAGAAGAAGAGGCAGGCAGACGATGCGTTGAAGGAGTGTTACGGTTTACCAACAACCCTGAGTTTGTTGGAAGATGACGAAAAAGCTATCAAAGAAGCAAAAGAACAATGGGAGATCGCCAAGATTGTGCAGGGTGAAAGAGAATTGAAACGAAGGAGATCCACATCGTCTGCATTATCACTTCCTTCCTCCTCGTCATCTCTTAATGCAGCGGAATCATTACGGACAAGAATCTTTCAAAATACTGCTAAGAAATCGATATCGATTCGGCCTGTACATGGTTCTGGATAGGATACCTCTGTTCATTGCACAAAATGATATCAAATTTCTGCAACAGGTTAACAAGGGGCCACTGAGGAAAAAAGTCAAGGTATATGATGCTGCCGCTAGGTTACTACCAAATTCGTTTCTCCAACCGTCGTTTCTTGTGTGCAATAGTTGTTACATTTTTTCCGGCATCTATAAGTCTAAGCGTCAACCTTTGCCTTGAAAGTTGCACAATTCAGCTTGCCTGTCACGACAGACAACTCTCTGGCCGCTTTGCATGCACCTTTGTCTAACCAAACACTAGAACTACCTATACTCCCGATAAATCAGACAGTTGATGATATAGTTGAGATGCTCACCTCCCGGAACATCTAGATTATGTGTCTGGTCAGTTGTAAGATACTATGGTATGACGTGAGTAAATGTACCATGGTACGACCACCATTTATTCGACCAGATGTGTCCACTGAGGTGTTTTAAAGAAAACCTTAGATGCATTGTTAGGGATTTAAATGACGCACTTATATGAGACAAGAGTGCCTGCTGTGTACTGCGAATAATCTATAAGTATAATATGACTGAAAAGGTGAAACGCAACAATCGTACAGCAGTAGTAGATGACCATGTTGCAGCTCCAGTGCAACTGCCTGGAAGAATGGGTGTAGCTTTTGGTGGTGTGTCCTTTGTGGGTGTGGCCTTTGGTGGTGTGTCCTTTGGTGGTGTAGGTGTAGCCTTTGGTGGTGTGGCTGGTGGAGAATGCCCATTTGTTAGAGCATTTTTAATGGTAACGTCGTAGCGACCATTCCCTGTCAGCCTCATTAGTACTGGAATATACGAAAATGGAAACAAAAAAAACAGACCGTATGCCTGTGAGGCATCCCAGAGCATGATGCCACCGAAGGACGAATACTTCGCTCGTGTCTGTTGAGCAATCTTACTGAAAGTAGCTGCATCTACATATCCCGAGCCCGCTGCAGACGGAGAGGCTGGTGCACCAATAAATATCTTGACGTTTTTGTTTGGAGAAGTAGTTTTAGCCCATTGATCCCTGGCAAGAGTTGTTTACCGCTCAGCTAGAAAGAACAACGAGGCGTACCATTGCCCAAAGTTCCACGCCTGCATACAGCGTCAGAGCAGATGCAGTCAAGCAAAGTAGGCACTTACATTCGGGTTATTAAAGTTTTGAATCCTGTTATTTCTTCAGCGAGAGATGATTACAATTTCGAAGGCATACATACCCGCAAAAGTTGTTGTAGACTTGAGTGAGAAAAAATATTGATTGATTAGCTCCAAGTCTTTAAGCATAGGGACTCTTACACTAAATTGGACGACGGTTGAAGGCAATCCAGATTCTGAGGGGGGGAAGCGTACCTGAACATAAATAGCATCGAACGCTACTGCACTGATAACCGAACCAAGGTAAGCATCCGGGAATGGGCACTGCGGTGCTGCAGTGAAGTAGTATCTGGTGTATGTGCTTTGAGCTACAATAATAACAACGTAGATAAAACCTCACTTCTTGCTTGACCCGCCCGCAAGAGAACGAATGGTTTTGACGAAGGTGTCAAAATGAGCACCCGATCCACCTTCTATGTCAAGGTCGATGCTAAGAGTACCTAAGAAACGAGATGTTTAAAAAAAATTACGACTCACCCATCTAATACAGCGTTTCCGAAAGGTCTCGTAGAGCTGGAACCTCCGAGGAAGAGATTCCAAATTGTCTTGGCGAAGGTCTGGGCTTGTGCATCGGAGGTGAAACCTGCAGCACCTGTTGCACCTCCCAAACTGATCGTTACGAGCTTTCCCTTGGCTTGACAAGCTTTAATATCTGACGCCATGTGCTGACAGTTAGCCAAGTTCGTTCCGGGGAAAATAGCATCATAGGCGCTGCATGTCTTAGATATTAAAAAGCTTTCAACACGTTGAGGGAGTAAGTTTGACCGAAGCTGCGCACATTCGCTAGATTAATCTCTGGCTGACCCCCAGCAGAGAAGAAAACATTCAAGAATGCCAGGGGGAAGACATTAATGACATCATCCTAGATTTAGGGGTTGGTAGAACCACAAAAAGTATTATTGAACGACTCACTTGGCAATATGCCGACAGGGGTCTCTGCCATACATCTTTGTTACTATTAGCTGCTCCAATAGAATTTTGGCCATAATAACTAAATTGCAAGGTTCAGCTCCACGTCACATAAACACAATGAAAATACTATACACTGCCAGCTGTATTTTATGAAATAAAATGTCACTGGTCATTGCGTATCCATATTTCTCAGTTGTTCACTTACATTGTCCGATCTCGAGGCATCGTATCCCAGCACCTGCAATAAGAGGAAGGAAGAAAGTGTGATAAATTCTTTCTTCCAAAACATGGTGTACGATGGCGAATATGGGGGGATTCAATGATAAAGAGCTTATATAGAGATCAAGGGCACATGCGGACAGTTATGAAAATATCTGACCTCCCGTGCGCTTCTGAGCACCCATCTGAACCAAAGTCTTTTGGTAGTCAAGAAGCCTGATAGCAGTAGCAAGGGTCGTATCAGGGGAAGGAACACTACTTTCTGTTTATGGTACGAGTCTCGAAAAGTCTGGGACCCTGGTCAACTCGACGGAAAAGATTACTTGTTCCAGAAAACCACTGAAAGTTTTTTGAAACGTCTACTGTAATATTGAAGGGCAGCGGTCAGTAGTGGCATCATGGAAGCAGGCAATTTCAGACTAATTTGGATGTGTTTAGGGGATTGAGGTTTGCCATCATTACAAGGGCGGCATACCACATGTATGACCATGTGTAAAACATAATAAAGGTGTGGACGCACCGGCAAAGATCAAACTAGTTCCAACCGCTCGAAAGAATACCGGGAATGACGAGCAAAAGAAACCCCCTTCTCAACGAAACGTCTGGGATCCTGCTCATAGTCTTGATGGAAAAGAATTATAGGAGCCGGTAATAAAAGTCGCCAGGTCGCTTTTTTCGACAACTGCCAGAAAGTAACACTTTGCAACATGGCTTATGAATTCGGAAGCTGTTCTATAGTTGAAACTATCATATGTGCGAATGCGAGTAGACGTTACAATCGCAAACCTGGTCAGGGACTTGGATCCCCGATACATCTGAATAAATAAAGATCGTCCCCTGCTATTGCCCTAATGTCTCTGCCTTGATAATGGCCATAATTTTCATATATATGCGCCTATGTTGGTATGAATTATGTTGACCGCTTGAAGTAGGAGCTGTTGACCACAGTGCCTTGAACCATATCAAAGACGGTTTCACCTACGGCTAGGAATTTTTCTGCAATGGAGCGCGCTGTTGGATCCGTTATTTTCGATGCGTCAGGCCTAAATAATATTAGTGTTAGGTTTTCTGTCCGAGTACGACCGACTAACGTGAAACCACTTGAACGTTTAACACCTGCGATTACAGTGGATACCAGGACTGCATCAACTACATAATGCGTTATTCTTCCTAGCACCATGATGAAATACGATGAGGAGTTCTGTAAGCGGTGATAGTGGTGGTTGACGTCGAATAGTTAGTGGACACACGTAATTTCGGGAAAGACTGCCCTTTCAATTTTGCCGTATTTCGGCAAGGGTTTGGGGTCAATTGGTATAGAATAAGTGGACATCACAAGATTTATGGGCAGTTCATGTACCTTGTTTGCTCAATGACGGGTAAGTCCACAAGAGACCCTTAGTAAAGAGCAGGATTACTTGCGGAACCCTCGAAAAATTGTTTCAGTAAAGTACATGAGCGCGAAGGCGAGGGATCTGCCGAATGTTGGCATCAACGGCATTCGCCTTACAGAATTGATATTGCATGGGTCAGTAGTATATACTGAAGAGCACTAATTTTCGAAGATTTGGGAGTATGTCTGACTTCTCCTGGTGATATGTCATTATAAGTGCCTCCGAATGGCTATAGGTACTAATATTATATAATAAACTACTGCAGTGAATCTGCTCAGTCATCGAAAAGAGCAGTCGCCCCATGGAACATTCTCTCCTTCAAATTCCTGTACACTTTAAAGGAATTCAGCTACGCTGAAATCCCCTTTCTATTCCCCTTTATGACAATGCTGTAAACTGGGCCATTGATAGAGGTTTCTGGGTGTTGATAAATTCTACCAGAGGAAGCGAAAGGTTCTGCATTAGTTGAGTGCCCCGCACATTGAGAAGAATACAAGATGGTGGTTCAGCAGATTAATCCATTATACGTTCGGTTGAGATCAAGAGTTCTCGGACGCCGATGACTGTTGGTCGTCCCATGATAGCAATGTCACGAAATAATACGAAATATAACTCTAATACGTGGAATTGCAAAATTAAGGCTCCAGCGAAGCAGGGAAGGCGCCATTCTCGCGTTGCTCATCAAACTTGGAAATCTGGATTTTGGTGAGTAAAATAGACAAAAACATAAATGGAAAACGTACCCATTCGTCTGATCAGGAAAATAAGAATAAGAATAGTCAATCTGAGGAATTGAGGCACGCACTAGGACATAGCGAGTTGTAGGCTTTCTTGAACTGCTTACAGGGGACATAATCTTCGCCCTTGGCAGCGATGCACTTGAAATAGTCCGTGTAATTTTGGAAGCTAAGTGAGGAGTGGTAAATTTAACTTCACACCGATAGAGATTGTATGTACCAATTCCTCGTCTGATTGGTGTTCGGGAAACGAGCTACGCGTGTCCATGTCAGTGGTTTGATTATTGTGCTCTGAGAAAGATAAAATACCGTCAAAGGGAGCCGTCTGGAGGATATATTTGCTGAGAAATACGTGTAAATCATAAAAACACAGTGATAGCGTAGAAAATTAACCTGGATAGTTCGGTAGTCTCAGACATGGTGGTCGCTTTTTCTAGGATGCTCGGGTTATGGCGGAATTCAAAAAGACGTTTGCTTATGTCATCAGCCATGAAAACGTCGCTTCTCTTGGATTCTGTTCATTCCATGGATTCACTCAAGGCTGAAATTGCTTCGAAACGAAAAGCTTTGGAAGAGAATTCTGGTTCTGCTGGTCGTCCTTCGAAGTATATGCGGAGGGGCGATATTGAGCGTCTGTGCGAAGCACAGGAACAGAAAGCTCAGCAGAAGAAAGATGCTGCCCGACACACTACAACCGTAGTTTCAGACAAATCAAAGAGTACCAGAGTGAGTTTTTATCTTTTGCTACTTTTTCTGAGTCCTGATATTTGGATGGAGAAAAGTCATCCGCAACTCCGGCACGAGAAACGGAATCTCCGAAACCGCCTGAATCATCTTTCAATATACCTAACGAAGAGACGATTCGAAGACTTCGTGCCAGGGGTCAACCCATCCGATTATTCGGGGAATCGGATAAGGACCGCCGCTTGAGGCTTCGTGCGCTGGAACTCATTGAAGAAAAGGGTCATGATAGACAGGGTGGTCAAAATGACTTTAAGAAGGCTTTGGAAGATGTCGAGAATAGTGAACGCGAAAGAGAAGCTCGCAACCGGTCAACAAAGGGGAAAAAGAGGGAAGAGTCAGAAACAGATTCTGGGGAAGACAGTGTTCTTGACTTGGAGCTCATCAAGACAGATCCTGACAAATTATACCCACTAATTTACTATGCTTTGAAAAGGAGACTCAAAGATTGGGAAGCGGCAATGGAAGAGCGCCCAGGTATACTTATTTTCTCTATAATTTTGGCATCAGCGACTGAATGTGCAATAGGGGAGGTCAAGCGAACGACTCAAGGAAAGTTAGCAGCTGCAACCCAGATGCAGTCGGCAGAATACCTCAAGCCTCTGTTTAAGGCATTGCGGTCAAGGGTAGGTTTTTTGTGGATGGACTACTCGACTGTGGACTGAGCGTTGTTGATAGTCCTTACCAACTGACATGTTGGCACGCATAGCAGAAATTGTTCATCATATGCAGAAACGGCAGTATCAAAGGGCCAACGATTCTTACCTTCGTCTATCGATTGGGAATGCGCCGTGGCCGATCGGTGTGACCATGGTTGGGTGCGCAGGCGTACATATCAAAATTGCCTTCCATTTACTGATGGTCTCCTAGTATTCACGAACGTTCCGCTCGAGAAAAGATTTCTTCAGACCAAGTTGCCCACGTTCTGAACGACGAAGTTAGCCGAAAATACATACAAAGTTTGAAGAGGTATGTTTGCTGAAGATTTTATAATTGTTAATTGACTTCGGTGCTAGGTTGCTTACATTTTCCCAAACCAAGTATCCACCCGCTGATATATCCCAACTCATGGGGTGAAGACTCACGATATGTGTAGCAATCTAGATGTTGGTAGAAATTATGATACAGTCTTTGTTCTGTTCTTCTCTGACGCCGTTATATAAACCTTCTCAAACTTTTTTGAGATCAGAATCTGACATATATTAGGTTGTCCGCGCCATACTCTATGTCTGTACACGAACTGTTTTGAAGTTACTATTGTTCAAATCATATCCACATCAACTAACTATATTTCTTTTTGCCTTTCCGAAGCCTGAAATCTCTGTCAGGATCACTGAGGGCACTGGCATGATCTTGTTCCGCTATGTGGTTGAAGAGCTTAGTCTTGCTAGGGAATAACTCCCCGCATACGTTGCACCGATGCTGTGGAAAGTATTTTAGATGGAACACAAGCATTAGATTAAATCACACACCATAGCCTCTAATCCCGCTTGCTTTTCTTTCCGGGCACGCCGTTTATCCCGCTTGGAAAGCTGTGGGGTTGTCTTCATAGGAGTATCGGACACTGGATCTGTATTCGAAGGATTTTCTGGGATGGCATCGCCAATATTTGAGGATGGGTCAAGCATAGGGCTCTGAATAGCCGCTTCCTGACTTTGCCTATTCATCTCCTCTGGTGATTGCGTTGGTAGATTATTGGACAGAAGCGTGTCTGGTGGAAGAGTAGCCGTTGTCTTCGGTGGTAGCTCATCTTGTTCAGAAATGGATTCTGTGTCAAAGATATCCACCTGTTGATCGAGGTCAAGCTCTTCGTCCTCTTGTTCCATCTCCCTCTTGAGCTTTTCTACCTCTTTGATGTGTTTCTTGCTCCTCTCATGACTGTTCCATGCAGCTTCACTCCTGAAGGTTTTCTTACAAGCTACGCACTCCCATTCTTCTAGATCATCTCCCTCGGCTATAGCCCATTCCAGGTCAGCATGAAGGCGACTTGTATCCACTTTCTGCCATTCTTGTTCGATATAAGTTTCATCGGCGTTCTGCTTTGAGACGTGCACCGATGGTTGTGTTTTCGAAGAGGGAATGGTATTTGCTTGAGATGTTACGTAACTCTTGTAACGGGGGTCCCGCTTACGAATGAACTTCACGAGGGACTAGAAGGACAAGTCGATTTAAGCAACCTCGGTGATCGATGTATTCTATTACTCACTCTGACTGTCTCGTTGTACTCTCTGCGTGAGTCATCACGCGCTTTTTTGTTGTCCTTTTCCATCAGTCTGGAAAAGCATTAGAAGAGTTCTCTAATGCCAGACAGAAGTTATACTGTACCTGCGAACACGCCTTTCAGGTGCCTCGGAAAGGTTCCAATGATCCATCCAAAAGAATTTTTTTTCCGTTGAGAAATTCATCCAAACATTGTAAAAGTTTCGTGCACATTGCGCACCTTGGCCAGAAGAAGCTGACCATGGCCAAGTAGATGATCCAAAAGGGGGATAATCCACTTCTGCGTACAACAATTCTTCTGCACCAAGTCTCGAAAATAAATTTTGATATATGGTAAAGAAACTCTGCGAAAGCGGATTGTTCAGCGTACTTCGGAGGCGAGACGGCAGCATTGGGACAAACACACCCTCTCATCAACATCGTCAAAAGATTTCCATATTGTTGGATCGAAAAAAGATGTAAGGTGTTTAACCGTAAGACCTCTATCTTGTGCACGCGGAGCAAGATTAGATCCTTTGCAAATTTCTTCAAGAACGGTCTCCGAATCTGGTTCTGGTGCAAGAGAGGTTCGATGCGAGTCGTACCATGTCCGTTCCTACTTAAAAATTATAAGTCGCTTGATCACATTTGAAGACATCTGCGCTGACTTGTTCGTCACTGAGAACCTAATGATCTTCGATATGACAAACGTCGACATTTAAGAAACAAAGATCTAACCTCGTATGCCTGCTGTATAGCTGCAAATCTACGTGTAGCCTCTTCTACATCTGTGTGATTTTTATCGGGATGGTGAACCAATGCCAAACGGCGGAACGACCGCTGTCGATATGAATTCCAACATTACACTTCTGTGGCAACAAACACCTATGCACCTTGATTTCCTCGGACGTGGCATCTTCAGATACTTCCAAAACTTCATAATAGTCAACGACACTTGTCTCTTCTTTGGCATTTCGACTTGTTGACTCCCTTGCCCCCATGACGATGGGGAGGAAGAATATGACTGCTTATGTAAAGTTCGCGTCAATTTTTCGGACGCGTCTACTAAGCGCTCATCACAACTGTCTTCAGACCCATCATGACCGATTTTCTTTCTCGAGGTTCTTCAAATTCCATAATCTCTCGAGGTATGTCCTGACTTGTGTGCTTTGATACTTCTCAATATTTTTTACTTGCAGACATGGTTGCTCGCAAGGAAGCTATTATGAACAATGTCAAGCAGGAACTTGCTGTGGCTAATGCTCAGGAACTCATGAATGTGATTACCCTTGGCTGTCATACGCGTTGTGTTCAAGTTATGTTACATTTATACCACAGAAAGCCGGAGAACGTTGCTTTGCCAAATGTGTAACGAAACCTGGAAATTCTCTGTCCAACTCAGAACAAGTGGGCCCTCCAGTTTATTTACCCTCTTCTGACATGCTGAGTTTTCAATGCCCAAGGCATGTCTCTCGAGATGCTTTGAACGGTATATGGAAGCCTGTAAGCGCATTATTTTTATCTTTTGTGACGTTTCCTGATGACTTTAGTCAACATCGTAAGTAGGACATATCTTTCCAGACTCGGTAGAGAGAGATTGGAGAAGCAAGATACACGGCTGGATAGTTTTTAATTGCAGTCACATCTATTTCTTGTCATACTCTGCAGTTCTGATTGATTGTTATATAATTATATACTAATAACACTAGTATGTATGTGTCCTTGTGTCCGAGTCCATTGTTTTAAAGTCCATCGAAGAAGAGAAGCATTCCGCTATAGGGAGGTAAAAAGGCTACAATCTTGAGATACATAAATATGGGAGGTTACTTGTAGTGTAAAGGAAGAAAATAGTCAGTAATTAAATAAAGAATTATGCGAAACGAAAGTTTGCAGGTAATACAATAACACATTTTAGTTTGATTAGATCTGACCTGTATGTTGGTTAAGAAGGTTGACGTCAGCCTCGTAGGAGATGCCAGGCATACCAGCCAGGGCATGGGGAGAGGACGAATTAGGAATACCGGGAAGCTGATACCCAGCTTGTGAGGCATACGGACTAGTAAGAAGGGGCGGCGACCCTCCTGGATACATATGCTGAGGAAGTCCTGGACTGCTGGAATATGGTGCCGGAGAGTTGGGGGATAACTGTATCTCAGCTGAAGAAGGGGAGGCGCGGACGGACGATGGAGGGCGTTGTTGATAGATGCTTGATTGAAAATCCGAAGTCGAACGGTGATGTGTGGATAGAGACTGTTGCGAAGAGAATACTGTAGGTGGCGTTCCATAGGGAGACCGTAAGTCTCCCTCAACCATGTATGGCAATGGGAGTGCTCCATTGTCCATGACCGCTGGTGAAGTGACGCCGTGCTGATAAGGATACATCTGACATTGAAGACCAACAGGAGGAGTCATCGCCTCATTCAAGGGCGTTGGAGTTGGCACAAAAATAGATAGAGGAGGATTTGCATGCAAACTTCTGAGAAAATGGGAAAGCTGGCCTGCAGATCCGACGACGGTGTGCCGCAACACTTTCGTGGCTTGACGGTCTTCTGTCCAGTCCGAACATCGTTTCCAGTAGCTGGAGAAAGTAAAACCGTCTTCATTTGGTACGACCTTTTCCATGTAGAAGACCGGTGGTTGTGACAGCACAAGAACAGCTAAAGCGGTCCCACTTGAGACCTGCTTGAACTCCGTGTCGACAATCGTATGTAGTGGTACATCCATCTTGAAGCCATGACCGGAAGAATGAATGAACCAAGTCAGACAACGCTTTGCTTCGGACACATAGGCAACCAGGTCGTATCTCGTCGCTGAACTTGCAATACGGCGCCACGATCCAATGGATAGATCGGTGCAAGAAATAATTGTCACAGCTATAAAAACAGAATGAGGGTAAAGTTTTCTCTCTGAAACATCAGTACTTACGTGCCTCCTCGCGAATGAGGTTATGCAAGTCAGCTGCAAATGCAGCAGAACGCGGCGAGGGTGTGTCGGACCAAGGCTCTACGTACTGGCCATGAGGTTTACCGTCTTGCAGCTTTGCCTTCGCGCGACTGCAGAATAAAATCAGTTAGTAAATGGAGTAAATAGTTGTCAACATGAGAACCTACCGATTTTGGAACCATATCTGAGTTTGGCGTTCTTGCATCCCTAGAAACTCACTAATGTCCTTTCTTCTAGACGCAGTAGGATTTCGGTCCATAGCGAAAAAACGTTCTAGGTGAACGAGTTGTTCGGGTGTTACCCGGGTCCTCTTCTTTTTCTCTTTGTCCGGCTTGCCGTTCACAGCAGGAGCTGATCTTTGGGGTCCAGTGAAGGACTCAATTTCATCTTGCAAATCTTCGCCTTCATGCTTGCACAAAGTATTTTGAGGAAAATCGAAGGTCGCAGCTCCTGGCGGCGTCGTAGACTCAGGGACATGTGATTCTGAGCTATGCCAGAAAGCATCGCGTAACTGAATGCATCTGTCGCGCGCCATGTCCTTGGCTGAAATAAATGAGTAATGACGCGATGCAATGATAAAGACGTGCGTACATTCCATGTGGAAATCCCAGGCAGGAGAATAGAGAGCAGCAGTGGCAGCCAGTTTGATACGCGTTACAAAGGCAGTAGAAGAATAAAACTATGGCCACTCCAGGCGAGCACAAGAGCCGCGAATCTAACAAAAGAAAAAGAAAACCGGGAAGGCAAACTTCGTGGAAAGGACGAGAAGGGACTAGGAGGCAAGCGAGGTAAGCAAGTTGTAGTACAGGCTCGTCCTAATAAAGACTCCGGGTGGGAAATTATTCGATCAGATCTATACAAGATCTAATAGAAAGCGTTCTCACTACTGCCATGAGAAATGTCCCCGGATGGGCAAGCCAGCAGTAAAATTTGTGAGGCAAGAGATCCGTGGTTAGTTGTTTAAAGTTAAAGGAGAGATTTGCTTTAAAGCAGCCAAAATCACTGTGGTAATGGGATTTCTACAAGTGACTGGGTATTTTTCAACTGCATATTAAAGCTCAGAATGAGAAATGTGCGGGAATATAAAGGTGTATTCTGTTTCATCCCGCCGGTTTGGTATGGCCACGTGCCGATCAGCGTATCTAGACCATGCCTTCCGGAGATATTCGAAGGCATTGAAAAGCGTTGCAAACGAAGTGGAGATAAAAAGGGAATAATCAAGGATTACAGACTTCGAGCTTCACATTGTGGTAGTCATCGAATTCTTCGAATCAGACATGTATTGAGCGAAGGTTATACGGAGAAATTTGTCTTTGGCCATCATCAAAACTTCTATGATCCACATATCTCACCCTGAGCTAAACAGACACCCACTACCTTTCTTGGCGAAGCAAAACACAACCCCTGGCTGACAAAACGTCACAACTCACGGTCCTGGGAACCAACACTCCACGGTTCCGGACTGTGTGACCGGCCGCCGAGGCACAGAAATGGGGGTTACGTAATTCATCATCGCTCGCGTGGCTTCCGCGTGGTTAGAACATGATCAGACGATCGGTCCCGCGATCCGCGATTGTAATCACCTTTGCTCTCCTGAAGACTTGCAGAGATGCTGTGTCATTCATAATTAACGGCAAACGCCATATGTTTCCCCTTGGATCCGAATTCGTCATCATCGTCTCGTCAAACTCATATTCTGACATTACAGGAGGTTGAAACAGGGTAACGTTGTTGCAAGTAAGAAAAGCCATACACATACTTACGACCGAGTCAAAAAGAAACGAACAGAACCAATGGAAATACTTAGGCAATACCCAACGTGAAACTACCCACCATGACCACAATGGCTCAAGATAGGCTAAGACTATAAGCACAACCGCAAATTATAGAGAATACCTTTCGACTTGAACCGAGACTGAAAAGGGAGCACCCATCTAATATCGTGGACGTTTTGTGTCACGATCATCATACCCACCAGGTCCCTCACGCTTAAGATCTCCGCGAAACCCTCCTCCAAACCCTCCAGCTGGTCTGCCAGGAGGCCCACCAAAACCACCAGGGCCAGAAGGAGGGCCATAGCCGTTGGACTGGTTATCGCCAAAGCCACTACCGTGATAGCCAATACCCCCACCTCGCCCTCTGCAAATAGGAGCAGAAGTCAATAAACGCAGAGAAAAGAATACGACAAACTAACCTGAAGCCGCCATGATCATCCCTACCATCTCGAAATCCGCCTCGGAACCCACCATCTCCACCACCAAACCCACCACGGAATCCGCCTCCGCCTCCGCCTCTATCACCATGGCCTGCCCTATCTCCACCAAACCCTCCACGACCACCACCAAAACCGCCGCGACCTCTAAAACCTCCTCTATCACCAAATGACCTGCTCCCTCCGCCAAAACCACCACGGAGTCCCCCTCCTCTTGGCGGGGGTCCAAGAGGTGCAGCAGGTTCAGCCTTTTTAGGACGACCTCCAAGGCCACCTCCCAATCGTCGAGGCTTCCAACCTCGTACAGTTCTACCCCGCTCCACATCAACGAGAATACGCTTACCCATAATTTGCAGACCGTCGGACTCCTTATAAGCAGCTTAAATGTACATGTTTATGAGTGAACCTGTGAAAATAGTTTCTTTATCAAGTAAAATGAGCAAACCTTTCATGTCTCTTTCGCGTTCGTACACTATGAAGGCATACCCTCTATTGCGTTCCTTTTTATCACGAACGATTCTTACCCGTTCGATCGTACCGAATGTTTCAAATTCGCGCCTCAAGTCCGTTTCTTTAGCGCCCTTGTGCTAGAGTTTTGTTAGAATGGATGACAAATTACAATTGACGAAAAAAGGACATTACCAAACGTGCAATAAATAAAGTCTTATAGGGATCGCCGATAGCTTCTGAATCTTCAGCGGGTTTATCTAGAGGGGCGTTGGCTTGAGTCAACTTTCAAGTAATTGGATCCTACGAACATGAATCCTTTGCGATTCTAAACTCTTCAGCTTTTTTTGCTTTCCGTTCTTCCCTCCGCATTTGACGTTTTGTTTCTTCGGCATGGGTATAAACAGGTTCTTCACCCTCTTCCATTGCTTCCGACATTCCAGCATTGATGAGCGACTCCGTGTTGGCTTCCTTCAACTGTTCTAGAATATGTGCGACACCATCTACATTCTTCTTGTGAACCCGGTCAATATCCCTATCGACTGGCCGTGTATATGGAAGTGGTGGCCTAGGAGCAAATAGTTTAAGAAGATTTTCGGGTAGAAGATGTGTACCGGGCATCTTGACTTGTGCAACTGTAAGGGCAATGACAAAGGTGACGCCAGCAACCAGTTTCGGTTGACTTGTTTTTGAACTCCGCTCAAATCCCATATCTAGCCGGCATTTTGAAGTTTGAGTGGAACTCGCCAGGCTCGTGTGTATCAGGTAACGACTATTCTGTAATTCCTTTTCTTCTGATTAATAAATGGTTAAGCATGCATAGACGACTGATACAGATTTCGTGTAAATCGTTCGAGAAACATTACTCGTCCTTCTCCCAGCCGACTTTCACCTCCTTCTTCTTCCACAATACTCAATGGAAATCTAACCAACGTACGAAGTCGCAAATTCCAAAAGCAAGGGAACTGGCATTGCATATTCCTGCTGTTTTTAAACCGGTCGAGAACTTGACACCGACACGACTTCTGACTGTCTACGCACAACTCGCGAAATCAAGGCTCACCATTCTTGTCGTTTTGAGTGCGATGTCCAGTGTTGCGGTTTCTCCCTTCCCGACAACGTTACCTGTTCTCCTTTCTACCGCAGTTGGCACTGCATTGTGCTCTGCATCTGCCAACACTTTGAACCAAATACAGGAGGTGCCCTTTGACGCTCAAATGGCTCGAACGCGAAATCGCCCCCTTGTTCGGAGGGCCATCACTCCAATGCATGCCGTTGGGTTTGCATTGTCTAGCGGAGTAGCCGGGACAGCTCTTCTATGGACAATGGTTAATCCGATAACTGCCATTTTAGGTCTCTCGAATATTGCACTTTATTCTGGTATCTATACCTGGATGAAGCGGAAAACTGTTGCGAATACATGGGTAGGGTCTGTTGTTGGAGGTATACCTCCTCTGATGGGTTGGACTGCTTGTGGTGGACATATCCTCCCAACATCAACAACTTTTCAACTTTTCCTGCCGCCATTTCTGACAGATGGTGAAACCCTTCCTTTGGACGTAACACTAATCGATAACCCTTTATCCGCACTTGCGCTCTTCCTGCTACTTTACAGTTGGCAGTTCCCTCATTTCAATTCCTTGTCTTACATCGTTCGGGAATCATATGCTCAAGCAAGCTTTCGCATGTTAGCCATCTTCAATCCAACCAAAAATGCCCTCGTTTCCTTCCGCCACTCGGCCATCCTCGCTTTCGTATGTTCCACTCTGATTCCTGTATCTGGACTTACAACGTGGATGTTTTCATTAACGTCACTATTGCCAAACGCTGTGTTGTTGCGAGCCGCTTATCAATTCTGGAGGAAAGGTGGAGAAAAGGAGGCAAGGATTCTATGGAAACACTCTTTATGGTACCTACCTGCCATGCTCGGGTTGATGATGTTTCACAAGCAAGGCACGGAGTGGCTGGCTTGGTTGGGATTTTCAAAAGAAAATCCAGAGGATCAAAAAACATACGCTGACGGTAATTAGCCCAAATCTCAGAGTACTATTGTATTCCATACTACTGTATCATGGTTTTCAACTGCTCGCCTTTGTCTTTGTTTTGTTTGCCTTTGCCTCTTGGCGCTTTTTACGAAGAATTTCGACTCGGTTTTTTAGGATGAGAACTCGGGTGTCCGCGTCTTCCTGAGCCCTTTCTTCTTCTAACAACCGATCCATAATGAGCTCTCTTTCGTCTTGCTCACGTTTCTGCCGAAGTTCTTCCTCTTTTCGTTCCATAGAAATATCCACGATTGCCTCCTCTTGGACGATAGGGAAACCTGATGCATTTGAAGAGGCAACCACGGGTTCTGCAACGATCGTGGCCCGATTATATCTTTCTTCAGGGTCAACAGTGCTGGAAAGCCCGCGTTGGAAGTGTTCATATTCCAAATCAACTGCAGTTTTCTGCGTACCAGCAGATGATTGAGCTTCGGTGGGCGCATTATCCCCCTCGACGTCGGAGTTTTCATCCTCGGATAGAAGGACAGGAGCTCGAGATGGGTCAGAGAAGAAATCAGAAGGAAAGGTTTCAACTTTTCGTCTCTTATCGGAGTGACTGTCTGAGATATCCTCGTCATGGACTTTCCGTTTTGATGTTGATACAGGCTCCACTATCATTTTCTCTTCGTCCACCTCGTTAACTTCCTGCACTAATGCTGGTCGTTGAGTTTGTCCTCTCTGCCGCTTCTCCTCTTCCCGTAAGCGAATGATGTTCGTACGATGTGCTTTGCTTCCAAGATGACCCTCCCATGCCGAGGCGTGCTTCACCAAAGTGGCGCATATAGAACATTTTAGTTGACCAGAAGCGTTATAAGATGCGTAAGGATGATTTATGCGAACTTCTTGTCGTTTGGCCTTGAGCAGAGCGCGTGCTTCAGACATTTTCTGAGCCCCTGCTGAATACCGAATAGGTTTTATTGTAGGCAGTCTTCGCAACGACGAGGACGCACGAGATATGCTTTCAGAGGCGAAATCGACGTGCCGAATGACACCAAGTTTCCTTATAGGTTATTTCCCACGGGCCGAAGAAATGCTGTCCGACGTTTGGCTTAGGATTTGCACAAAAGACATAGTGGCTGTTCTCGAGGTTCCAGCATGATGAAGCGCTCTTTGCCAATAAGTAAGTCAAAGGTTGGGGATGCCCCAGAAATTTGGTTTTGCTTCATGTCTAGTGCGACTTCTGACTTTGCTAAATCAATTATCATTGCCGGTTTAGAACGTTAACCGGTGACATGACCCTTGCTCGACATCAATTAGTAACGATTACAAGTTGATTACAAGTCTCGTAAGGACTCGGTATTATCAGTTCCAACAAAAACAAAGATAATTCATATTCGTCTTCCCCATAGAGTCGAATAATTTCAAATTTGATCATCATAGTCGCACTCCGAAAGGCAGGTGTGACATCTGCCCGATTTTCTCTCTCTGCACAGGAATTGAACAGGAAATGCACTGAAAATGAACGACTATTCATGGAGTGTGAAAAATATAATGCTGGTCAATGGTACAACGCGTTACTGACAGATATTCCCAAGGACAATAAGTACAATATCACAAGTAGGCTCACACAGTTTGTCTTCTCACTGCTGGCGCATGCATCGGATCACCGTCGACTGCTCAGCCGTCAGGTTGCGCAGACGCTGTTGCAATGCCCTGGGCCCAGAACTTTGCGGAGGCTAAGTAGGGGTAAAATGCCGAACGGGGAGTAATTATTACTGTTAGATATTCTGTCGACTTACGAGCGCGGAACTGGCATTCCTATCAACAACGTTTCTCGACCCTGCACTTCCGTCGTCTGTTTGCGTCATGCGCAGTTTAAATTCAGAACTGGCCATGACCTTTCCAGGAGAACTCGGCGCTCACCTCCGTCGACTCGGTCAGACACAGGCTTTTTTCCATACATTTGCGAAGCACAAGTGCCATTAGGTGCCATTCTGCGTCGTTTAAGCTTTGTATTTACCGATCATGATTTAAGAAATTGGCTGGCACTAGTGTGGTGCACCACTTTTTCCTCCAGCCCATCCGAGTCCATCGCCTGTGTTATAACACCCTACTTATTGTCAGCACAATTAGACGCAATTCAGACAAACTAAAGCGGACTACATAAAGGCTTTTGAGGGCAAATTCTACTGTCGGATAACGAGCATCTAATTGATTAGAACTTTACTGATTCGCCATTTTCCGTAGCTAATTATCTCCTCTGGATGTTGCGCGGCCAGGGCTCCAATGTATTTCTGCAGTTTTCAAACCTTCGGCGCTCGACCACACGCCACTTATTCCTGATCGACTTGAAACTTTAAGATTGGAATGAATCATCCCTTGAGTTTTCTGACATAACTCGAAATCGTTACGTGTCAGTTACATAAAGCTGGAAGAACATCCAACGCAAACATCTTCCAAAGGTAGAAGCCACGAGGGAATTATCGTTGGTATTTTTTGCTGCGGATTCAACCAGAAAATCCGCAGCTTTTACGATAGTTCCTGAAGGAAGATGGTACATGCATGAACATTTTGGTGAATTTATTCCACTTCGACTGGCCACTTTACATACACGATGGAACATGCCGGACTGCTATTCGAGGAAGTTGTCTAATATAATGTGCTACAAATGATACAACTCTCTAATTTGCTTTACCGTCTCTTGATCCCCCGTGTTCTAGAATGAATCAGAAACGTTTTTCTGAAGCAAAACTTAGAGATGCTTACCTTGGTCAAATCGTCACTCAATTTAATACACGGCCGCCCTCCGACAGACGACAATTTGATAACAATATTCAACGCCTTGCTCTTCTCACCTGAAGATGCAATTTTGAAATCGTTTGTAAGAAAAGTGCCGATTCCAAATGCAACTGTTACAAGGATCAGAGATCAGTTGTCAGTTGTGACCTCGTTGGGTACTTGCCTCTCGAAAAGTTTAGTTCGTTGCACTGCCGCTGGATCTCGAGACACTTGTCGACGGTCAAGGCATCAGAATAGATGAGAGTCTTGTTCTCAATGGGAATACCCAAAGATTCGTACATCTCTTTGACCCGAGGGGCAAACAAGAGTGGATCTCCAGAATCTTGACGAAGGCCTGTCCATCGATGTGCAAGCTCTGGATTCGAGAAGAATTCCTAGGGAGTGCGGATTTAAGAGGATCGGTTGGAAGTCCCCGTTGCATCATGGGAATACGTACCTTAAGGAAGACAGTCGTTGTAAATGTATCCGTCAGTGCAATAAGCGTAAATGGGTAGGACCCGTAGACTTCCTCCCACATCTCAAGCGCGATGTGATTGGCATGTTCGTACCCTTTTATTGCAGCGATCTATTTAATTGATATCACTTAAATGCTCTCAGAGCAATGCGTAAAAGCCTACACCCATGAACCATTCGCTGAAAGGTCAGATCTCAGCATGACTGGTTTTCGATAAGACAACGTAGTCGACGCACTGTGCAATTGTGCCTATGGGAGTGAGGTCATACTTCTGTGCAAGGTGAACCTGGGAAAAATGCAGATGATGAAAATAAAAATTAGTGTAACACAAGCATTCGTTACGTTGCTTGTGCCAGTTAGTCCGTTATTGCGGGGAATTTCTTTGGATGCGCGAACAAAAGTTTTTACAACAGTTTCTTGTGCTTTGAAGGAGCGCCGCCGACGAGATCCAAATTCGCTCACCCGGCATCCAGCATCAAAGAGGGTTCTTGCTTTGTTATACGCGAGTTCTATGTTGTGGTGAATCAATGTAGGCAAGAATCACGGATATCTTAACATACCTTCTTGACCATCGTAGGTCCAATCAGTGACTGTTTGGAAATGACACTCGCTAAGACACGCCATGAGAGGTACCTCCCAAAGTATTGTCTCCACCCAAGGACCTGTGATTTCTATTTCGACTTTTCCTTGCAACTCATCTTCTGTAACGGGGATGTATTTGATCTTGACTTGTTCAGGTTTAAACCGGAATCCAGCCAGATAAGAGAGATATTCCTTTGTAAAGTATGGACAGGTGTTTTCGAGCCACTTTTTCTCAGCCTCGGTCAGATTAACAGTGGCGAAATCTGAGATTGTCGACAAAAAGGTGGATAAGGGAAGAGTCGGAAGGATCGAGATGGAAAATGGCGTACGAGATACGACAGTACGATAATGCTCAACACATTGACGGGAGAATAAGGTAGAAATCCTGCGATTTGTGAAGCGGTAGGTAGCAGGAACGCTCGGAAAGTGATGAAGTACAGCCTGCTGCATGGTCAGCTGTGAGTAGTTCAGTGTCCATAGGTAGAATTGAAAATAAAAATGAGGCCCGCCTTGTACAAATCTGTGTCTAGGATCGAGGAAGGGCCAATATCAGCGGACATAGTGAAGAGACTAAGATGACCAAGTGACGGAAGAACCTATCATCGAGCGCTCAACTGAATCGCTGATCACATGGCCTCTTTTTTTTCTAAGTCTGAAGTTAACTACCATGGTGAATTCATCATGACCGTGTACACCCTCTCTTGTTGACAATCTTTTCATTTTCAGGCTTCGCGTGTGGAAATTATCAATGAAGGCGGTTTTCGTTCTGATGGACGTCGCCAATTCGAATTGCGTAACATCGAGATGGACCTATCCCAGCAGGGTCAGGCAGACGGGTCAGCCATGATATCCCATGGACTCACTCGAGTTTTGGTTTCTGTCTTTGGCCCAAGAGAGGCGAAGATGCGTTCGCAGGCTATTCATGATCGCACGAATATTAATGTAGAAGTGTCCATGGCTGCCTTTAGCACAAGTGATCGCAGACAGCGTTCAAGAGGTGATAAGTGAATTCTTAATTTTTTGTTCTCTTCTACGTCCCATTGATATTCAAGGACAGACGCATCCTCGAATTTGCGGCAACTATCAAAGCAACCTTTGAGCCGGTTGTTCAGACATCATTGTATCCTCGCTGTCAGATTGATATTTTTGTACAAGTCATTCAGCAGGACGGAGGATTGTTACAAGCAGCCATTAATGGGACGACACTAGCCCTCATGAATGCTGGGATTCCAATGCTTGATTTCGTCTGTGCGATCAGTGGAGGTGTACACTCGACGTTCCCCCTTCTTGACCTAAATACACTGGAAGAAAATGATATGCCAAATGTGACGATTGCGATAATGCCCAAGACTCGCAAAGTGTCATTGGTCACGATGGAGACACGTCTACACGTTGATAGGTTTGAGGAGCTGTTTCGAGTAGCAGTCGATGCAGGAAAGGTAATTCAGGAGGAGATGAAAGCTACAATATTGGACCAATCGAGTGCGTTGATTAGGTCGATGCAGATAGGGAATCAGAACCAAAATAAAGACACGGGGGATGTAGTGAACGAATAAACTCTTCCTCTCTTACTCCTCATGGACACGCCGGAAACAAGCTAGCCACTTTCCTCCTCCACTCCTCTCAACCTTTTTCCCTTCCTCAGTGCTGGTGTAGACGACATCAAGGATGGGACCTTTCCCCTCAGCGCGAAGAATTTCTTCGTCAACAAACTCGAACAAAGGAAAGTCGTTGAGGTGAGTAAACATCCACAAGTGAAGGTCGTGTACATCGGTGATGGTGTAGACAACACCACCTGGGCGGAGAACGTATGCGTATTCTGCAAGCAAAGTTGGAGAAATAATTCGAGCTTTGTGCTTCCGGGACTTGAAATGAGGATCAGGGAAAAGAAAGAAAAGAGCGGATAATGAATGTTTTGCAAAGTAGTTTGGAAGAAACTTCATGGCATTTGCGCGTACAACGGAGATATTTTGGAAACCTTTTGTGTCAGTAGAAGATACGCGTAGGGCTGCAATTCGATCCTGTACGTATTGGGAAACTTGAACGCGGATTTCCATGCCTAGAAAGCGATAAGGTGTTTGAAGGTTGTTAGAAGGTATGGCACACCTAGCATGAGTGTATCTGGAAACAGAGGCGCAAGAGCAACCAAGAGACCACCAAAACCGCAACCTATGTCGGCAAACTCTGGGACCTTGCTTGTTCCAGCAAATGCTGGAAAATGTTCTGCCCAATCTATGACATGTGGTGAAGCAGGATACTGTAGCGAATGGTCCGAAAATGGATTTGCATGAGCCCGCTGTCTGTAATACTTCTTGTGTGGAAGGAGCGACTCCGAAGTCTGCATCTGAGAGCGGGATCAAGCGATGAACATCATGTGACCTGGAATTTGCGGAATTAAAAAAAACTTTGCTGGGGACTTTATACCTGAACTTGTTCACCAACATGCAGACTCGTTCCCTCCTCAACGCAGTATGTCCCTTACTTTTTTACTTAGAAATAGGTGGTGCTCATTTTATTTACAGGCCCGGCCTTCTCTGCGCCGTTCCGCCTTTGCTAGTGTCCGGTTCTCTTCAACTTCGTCGAAGCCCGTTTCTCTAAAGGAACGCTTGAGCGAAATCATTCCAAAAGAGATTGAAAACGTCTGCTCCTCCTTTTTTTTATCTTCGAATTCCTTTTTTAGTTTGCCACTTTGCAGGTCAAAGCCATTCGTGCTGAGCACGGTAAAAAATCTTTTGGTCCTGTCATTGTGGACCAACTTTATGGGTACGTTTGTGAGATGCCCAACATTCCTCCTCGTTCAAACTTTTTTTCTAGAGGGATGCGTGGTTTGCCCGCTCTCATCTGGGAGGGCTCTGTGCTTGATGCTGGTATGTGCAATGTCTCTCGACCCTTGCTTCCTACCGACACCGGTTCGTAGAGGAGGGAATCCGCTTCCGCGGAAAAACAATCCCTGAATGTCAAGAACTTCTTCCGAAAGCTCCTGGTGGTTCGGAACCTCTTCCTGAGGGTCTCTTCTGGCTCTTGGCCACTGGCGAAGTCCCAACGCAGGAGCAAGTCACTGAGCTTTCTCGTGACTGGGCCGCTCGTGCCACTTTACCGGGATTCGTGGAGGATATTATCGACCGCTGTCCACCCACCCTTCACCCTATGAGCCAATTCAGTTTGGCTGTGACCGCCCTCAATCATGACTCAGCCTTTGCCAAGGCATATCAGGATGGCATGTCGAAGAAGGAGTATTGGGGACCAACATTCGAGGATGCTATGGACCTGTTAGTTGTCTTCTTTCACTTTATCCATTTAACTTACATCCCAACAGCATCGCCAAACTTCCCAACATTGCTGGCCGCATATACCGTAACGTCTTTGGCAAAGGCAAGCTTCCTGCCATTGACACGACGAAAGATTATTCTTGGAACCTTGCCAATCTCCTTGGTTTTGCTAACAGTGAAGGTTTCGTTGAGCTCCTCCGGCTTTACATCACCATTCACAGGTGAGGTGCAGCTTTTTTTTCTTCCATTGACTTATTTCTGAAGCCAGCAACAAGTGATCACGAAGGTGGCAATGTCTCTGCTCACACAGGAAAGCTTGTCGGTTCAGCCCTCTCAGATCCCTTCCTCGCTTATGGTGCCGCGTTGAATGGCCTCGCTGGTCCGCTCCATGGTCTTGCCAACCAAGAAGTCTTAATCTGGTTGCGCAGGATGCAAGCAGCCATCGGGGAAGATGCCTCCGATGAGGCTGTCAGGGAGTACGTGTGGTCAACTCTGAAGCGCGGTCAGGTAATACCTGGGTATGGCCATGCCGTTCTTAGGAAGACTGACCCGCGTTACGCCACCCAACGTCAATTCGCTCTGAAACATTTACCTGATGACAAATTGTTCAAGCTTGTTAATCAAGTCTATAACATTGTTCCTGATGTCCTTCTAGAGGTAAGTCATCTTGAGTTTGGGATTACCCTATAGCTTATTGCTGTGCAGGCTGGCAAAGCAAAGAATCCATGGCCAAATGTGGATGCACACTCGGGTGTTCTTTTGACACACTACGGCTTAGATCAGATGCAATTCTACACAGTGCTGTTTGGGGTCTCCCGTGCATTTGGTGTGGCTGCTCAACTTATTTGGGATCGTGCTTTGGGTGCTCGTCAGTATATGAATTACCCACCTTATTATTTAAGCTCACTCGTGTTGTATTCCCAGCTTTGGAACGTCCCAAGTCATATTCAAGTGCTGCTATTAAGCAGATGTTCCAGGATAAGCCTTGATTCTAACATTTTGAGCAAATATTTTTGAAAAAGTTTTAAAAAAAGAAGAGTACAGTGATGTGGCATTCCTTTGGACCTCCTTCAGACATTTCTATAACTTTCACCAATTCCCACCAAATTTTATTGAGATAAAAATGAATTTTTTCTCAAGTCCAATGTTGACCTGCAGAGTGAAGGACAATGAATAAGCTTGCAAGTTAGTTTGTAAATGGGCTGAGTGCTGCTTTCCTTTTCTGTCAAGGAAAGTGTGGCACATGTGAGACTAGGGCCAAACCTGGGTATGAGTACTATCATACTATGGGTGAGTACAGGTATGGGTTGACATAAAGTCACCTGCTGAAAACCACCTGCAGCCATGGGTATGGGTTTATCAAATAAATTAAATTGAATAAAGGTGAAATAAAAAATTAATTACAATACTACTATTACTAGTAGTACAGTAAAGTAGGGGAACAAGTATTAAAAAGATAGCACCACCCTTGAAAACAAGTGGTATGTCAGAAAAATACAAATAAGCATAATACTTTTGATCACTTTTTCTCACTTTGGCTCCCTTTTTTAAAATAAGATCAGAAAAAGCTACTTTGGCACACTTTTGATTACTTTTGATTACCTTTTTTGCTTTTAGCTTCTTTTTCATATATTAAAAAAAAAAAAAAAAAGCTAAAGAATGTAAAAGCAGAAAAAGTGATCAAAAGTGAGCCAAAGTAGCTTTTTCTGATCTTTTTTTTAAAAAAATAAGGAAAAAAAGGAAGCCAAAGATTGAAAAAGTGATCAAAAGTTCACTTTAGTGCCTTTTGGTCCTTTTCATCCTTTTTCATCCTTTTTCATGAAAAAGGAGGAAAAAGTGGAAAAAGGGAGCAAAAGCCCATTGCACTTTTCCTGATGACTAGCATATATATTCAGGTATGATAATGTGGTATGGATAATCAACAATAATGAGAATAATCAACCCTGACCAGACCCTTACAAGGATAATTGATCCTGACAAGAATAAGAGCCAAACCTGACAACTAGGGCTGCCACCCTGACCCGTCCATGATGGGTGGACAGCTACTGTCACTGGGGATGGACCATTCCATTCAGTGTGAAGTGTTACTTCTGGACGGCATGGGAGTGCACCGTGATATATACTGTCCCATACTGCCCTAAGACTAGTGCTTCAAGGTCCAGTCCTATGGACCGGAAAAAAACCGAAAACCGAACCGGACCATGACCGATTGTAACTGAACTGCCGGTTACGGTCTGCAATAGTCCAAAGCGGTTATGGTTTCGGTCCTTCAAGATCACGCACGTGTGAAAACCGTCCAAAATCGGTTATAACTGGTTTAGGACCGGACTTTCGGTTCGGTTACTAAGGTAAAAATTTGTCTACCATTCTCTCACCACAACATTGAACATTGTTTCAACGACTGCTGTGTCACATGCAAAACAGGGCCCAAACAACTTGTTTGGGTCCCAGGTAATGTTTCTTTTATTATACATTACATATTCTACTCATTTTGTCATTTTTTATTAGCCCCACCCCTCTCTCGCTTGAAATGCAAGACCAAGGGGGTTGTCTGTCTCTCCCTCGCTCCAAACGCGAGACGGAGGGAGACAATTGTCTTCGGCCACCACCCCTCCCTCGCTCAAAACACGAGACGGAGGGAGACATTGGTCTTCCATCACCACCCCCCTCCCTCGCTCGAAATGCGAGACAGAGGGGGTTGTCTCTCCCCACCCCCTCCCTCGCTTGACACGCAAGATGGAGGGAGACGTTTGTCTTACATAGTGAATGGCACGGGTTTGGTCACGGTGTCGGCGCAAACTTAGTTTGCCTGGGTTTACCGGAAGTCGAGTAGGGAAATTACTTCGGGATATTCCAGTTGTTCGTG
>QDKV01005261.1_pt1 | contig 41046 bp, 55 predicted proteins | sample 1861101 | NCBI WGS metagenome assembly QDKV01 (sample SAMN04275158, study PRJNA302643) | Fungus metagenome, whole genome shotgun sequencing project. | isolation source: fruitbody | host: Mallocybe terrigena | place: Sweden | collected 2013
TATTTAATAATATATAAAATATTTAATAAACACCACTCGAAGTTCATTCGAGGGGGTGGGCATCGTTGTGTGTTCAATATATGTGGTAGGGTGAAGAAAACATGCCGAGCCCCAAATGACACCCAAGTTGGTGTCGTTTCGCGTTCGGCGTGAGTAGTAGGGCAAAGAAAACACACTGAACACGAAACAACACGTGGCGAATGTCGGGGACTTAGAGGAGGAATCTGTTCCGATGATACAAGAACCTTTAGTTGATAATAGTGTGAGTGTTTTATATTAATAACAATAATTTACTTACATGGTATGGATAGAACAATGGAACGACTGCAGATGGTGGTGATGAGATCGTGAATGTCAACGAGGAAAATGGTAACCGTGCGTTGGCAACTGATAAGCCAGAGGAATCCGGGCGGTCAAAGCGGAAAAGGATCCCGCGACGACTGGCTGACGCACTTAATGGGTGTCTGTGCGGATTAGTTGTCGACAGTTCACTGAGCGGGGTTCTCGAGTGCAAACAAGCGGGCTGTGAGACAAAGTGGGTAAGTACATATCAGAGTGGATTGGGATGCATTTTTTAACTCACAGTGTTTGTCTAGTACCACCTCCAGTGTGGAGAACTCGAAGAAGAACCACGGAACTGGGTGTGCGAGGCTTGTGAGGCTGGTCGAGGGCGCAAGCGACGAAAGTAACTGGAGTGATGTCATATTACCATATATAGACGTGTTCCTGATTACGTAGTTAGTTAGTCCAATCCAGAGTGACCTTAAAAAAAAAATCGACCCCGGGTCTTTTTTTCCGATGCCGGTGCCCCCTTGTGCCAGCCAGCCAAACTCGGTGTTTCACCCACATCCTGAACCTTGTGGCCAAGAGCATTCTTCGTCAGTTTGATACAGTAAAGGCGGTTGGTGACTCACCTGCTATCAACGAAGCCTCCGATGCACTTGCTTCACTTGCCCTAGAACTTGATTCCGAGATGGCCTTTCTGGTTGGCGATGACCAAGAGGACAAAGAAAGCGATGAGAGAGGTGACGAGGACAACGAGGACAACAATGATGACGATGGTGGCCTTGGCGATGGGCGTGATGGTATGTCGCAAGGAGAGCTGGCTGAGTTAGAAGCAAGTGTTGTTCCAATTCGGTTGATGCTGACCAAGGTAAGCAATATTATCTAATTTGAAATTATCTAATATGTGCACAGCTTCGAACGCTGGCCAACACAATCAAGAATTCGTCAACTATCATCCTTCCTCAATGGTACACAATGCTTGAGGAACTTGGCCTACCAATATTAGTTCTCGGATCGAGTAGTGGGTCCGGAGATTAACAGCAGTAGGTCAGCAGGACGTTTAGATCGCACGGGGAGATATGCAGACGGTCAAGGGGTGCATAATGCATATCTTACGGACGACAATGGAGAGGGGCCCGACTGTTACGCCGGAGAAGACCAAAGACCAGAGAATGAAGATGAGGATGAGTAAGTGTGTGGATGACTGAATCTTGGATGTACCGTACTACCTCCTCGCACAGAACCTAAGTTACCCTGTTGTCGCCTACAGTGGTACTTCTGTGTTGTTTGCCTAACAATAAACATTGATGTTTGGACTCATTTCCTGTTCTCATAGAACCCTGTACCGACTATGGTTGATGGGAACTCTACGGCAGAATTTTCGTTTACTCGAGGTATGATCACCGGAAACTTGCCATGGTTCCAGGCCTCCTATTGTTTTCCCAGTTGAGGCTGGAGTGACCTGGCGAAACATACGGATAAGTCTGTCCGCAAACAATGGGCCTTGTCGACGAAATGAAAGAGGACCTTTCAAGTTTGGCGAACTCTTTTTTTTTCGACCCAAACAACGGGCCTTGTCGACGAAACGAAAGGGTTGACGACACACCTTCTCCCTCCGGGACCCTCCCTCGAGGTACGTCTGCGACGGTGCCATCCTTCCGCGCCTCTTTTCTGGGAGGTCTGTCCGCACGATGGGCCATCGTGGAAAGGTGACGTCAGTCTTTGCCCTTCTGTACCATGGCAAGGTGTGGACGTAGGTTGGTCGGTCGTCTGGTGACCGTGAATCCGCAAGACCAAGGGTGAGATTGCCACTATCGAGATTTTCTCATTCTGATACCACAGTATCTCCTTCATCAGACATTCTGCCGGGGTGACTAGTGACGCCAGTCAGTATGACCTGACAAATGCGCATGATAAAGAATTGGGCAGTCTCTGCTTACCCTTTCTTAGAGTCGATAAACTAACTATGACTGATTGGGATGCTTTTGAATACGTTCCTGCCAGTGGCGGTCTTATATTTGCGACTGGACATGAGCGTGCGATTTTGAATGCTTTCGGCAAGAAACCCAAGACGCCCCAACTTTCGAGCAACAGTCCTTCGGGTCAATGCGCAAAACATTTGGTCATATAGCTCCGTTGCACCGGCCAGATCCACAGGGCTCAATATGCGTCCGGAATCCAAAATACCTTTCTCGAACGGTTTGCGAACAAAAGTTCCGGAATTTCTTGAGTCTACCTGCATGAGAAGCGCCAATGAATCAGAGGTTAAAGGATGAGGGCAAAGATAATATGAACATACAGTCTAGCTGAAAATAATCGCTACGAGGACAACGCTGAAGAGAATCTTCGTTGAAGAACTCACAGAAAAGGATCATCTACATTTGGTTTATTTATGTAATTGCGATCACATTTACCGCGGCTGTGCACGGCCTCCAAATTCGGGAAATGAATTTGTTTAATTCTTTCGCCGTACACACCTATGACATAATGTATTGCGAGCTGTTCTGGGTGTTTCAATTCTCGGAATAAGGCGTTTGGCACTGCCTGGCCTTATCAGACGCCGCGTGTTACTTACCGTCAACTATCATGTCCTTTCGCCGACTGTTCTCACTGAATCGCCATTCTGCCACTGATCAGGCCTCTGATAGGCCTCCTACATATGTCTCAAATGTTGAAGCGCCACCATCGACCAATCCAGTGAGGGCGTGGAGTGCGAGGTCTAGTTCGATGTTCTCACGATCGGAAGCTGACTCGGAGATGTATGAAGAGTCTGGTGAGTTGTCACTTGGATGTTTCGTGCCAGACAGAGGTTAACATCCAACAGAAGTCGAAGCGGATCCGAGACGACCCAATTCGATTGGTGCAACCAAGAGATACTGTGCGTCTGTCTATTCACTGCAGCATCTTTTGTTATCTACACTGTTATCCCAAGTGTACTATCGCTTGTACAACAAGGATCGCGATATTCCTTCGAAGGCGTCTTTCGACCCTGAAGATCCCTCACTTGGACGGATCCGTGCCGATTCCATACCACCACCTCACACACCCGCATCGATTAAACGATGCATTGGAAGGCTAGAGAGGAGGCCAGGACTCACCTTCGGGGACCTTTATGCAACCAGATCTTCCTCAAATCCAATGAAGGAACGCACCATCTCGCTCCTTGTGGGAGATTGCCCAGGCTTGACGCAGGGCTGCCCAATGGCATTGGTACAAACTCTAGTTCGCATTCGGGCAAAGATAAGCCATGTGGGCGGTGAGAGGGCTTCCATTTTCATAAATCTTAATCTTAACTTTTGTCTCTTAAAAAGATTCCAGTCGTCTGTCCTATGACATCGGCGATATCTTCTTTACCAATGGTGTTGTTGTTAAGACCACGATAGCCAATTGTGAGCTCGGGTTTCTCATAGTGTACAAAACAATGTTTGAGGGTTCAACTCCACCGCCTCTTGCTTTTCAAGCGCTCTACGTCTGTAATTGGTATAAGGCCACAAACTCTGCCGGGCGTAAAGGACGTGAGTGGATATTCAAATATTCATACTTCGTCGAACCTGAGATCTGCTTTCTTCATCCTGGGTAGTTGTTATCGAGGGTGTGGAGACTTTTAATTTCATTAATTACCCACTCACTTTCTTGTATCTGTTAGGGAATTTCACGTTTCTTGACGAAATCTAACAATTGAGGGATAAAGGTGGAATCAATGAATCATGACGTCTACGGTAAGCTGGATCGCGCTTCAGATCACTGACCTTGCTTTTCGAGTTTCAAAATTCTTACATCATGCTTTGTAGTTAGATCCAACCTATCTTAATCCCTGAGCGGCGACTCAGAGTGTTATATATCTAGGTAGATAACCCTGGTCGATGGAAATCTTTGAAGGAGTGATGACCACCAGCACGATCGCCCGTCCATTGCAAAATAATAAAAGAATAGGCCGGATTTGTTGTAGCAGTATCGAATACTTGACGAATGGCATCGACGGGACCCCTCGTCAATTCATATTTTTGGCAGGAACCTACCTATTGAGGGCTTTTGTGTTGCTACGGGCGTCCTCACCGCCGAGAAAGTGGTCAAGATCATCGAGGATCTGAAGGAAGCATGCTTGATTCCAGCGGTGTGATTCCAGCCGGCTGGTATAAATTGAGTGGAATTTGCCCTTGGATTTCAGAGGGGCGCCCGCCAAGGTGGTCGTAGGCCGAGGGGTGTGATTTCATCCGTTGTTTGATCGGATAGACGTGTTTTCCCTAAACACAGGGGGGAATAGAGTATTTTCTGTGGGTAATTTAAATTTCAGAGTTGTACGGGTCAGAAAATTCCCACTGGCATTTGAAAAAATGCCCTCAAGTTGTGTAGACTCAGTAGAGAGAATCACCCGAGTTTGCGACCTTGTGGGACTGAATGCTGCGTGCACAGATTTTTTTTGAAAGACCGTTATCACGCAGCTTTACGTAAGTGGTGGTTTGCGGTGTTGACAAGGGCGGTGCACGTTGTGATTGAGACATTAGGAGTGCTTGCTCTGCTTTTTTCTTTTTTTCTTTCTTTCTTGACAAATATGTCGCGTTATCCTCCAGAAGCCGACGAGGCGCAGCACAGACACTACGACGACGGCCATTTCGTCAATCCCTACGACGCTTATGACCCCTTCAACCCTCCCGTTGCCACGTATGCCCCGCCTCAGCCACCGCTTGTGCCGCCGCCTTCACCAGCGAATCAGCAGCCTTTCCATGTCACTTTTGGTCCCTATTCTCAGTCGTCCCCACCACCACCACCACCTGCTGGTCCCTTTGCAGGCTCACCCCCGTTCTCATCCCCGCCTCCAGGTCCAGTAGGAGTGGGTGGCTTTGCAGGACCCTCTTCCAGCCCCATAGCGGGCTATACTTCTCAATCCCCGGATTTCCGTTCTGCATCTCCCTCTGTTCCTTACCGACCCTCTCTACAGTCCATGTATGACGCCCACGAGGATCAAGATCAGGACAACGGGAACATCCCACTTTTGAATCGTCCCTCGTCTCAGGCTCGGTTGCGTATACCTAGTCAGCTGGATGAAGAGGAGGATTCGCCTTCCCTTGTCGATGACAACAGATCAGAGTCGCAACGTCCGCTATGGCCGTATTCCCCAGAGAGTCCCCAGGCGGTACAAAACTCTCAAAAGAGTCGAGTCAGTCAAATCTCTCTCCTCCATTTATCATTTTTTTTAACTGATATGTTTTCATTCTAGACTCTTCCACGGTAACTTTGTCCTCGATAATCCCGTTCCCAAGAAACTTCTCGATTTCTGTGCAAACCGCACCGAACGCGAATTCACCCATATGCGCTACTCTGCTGCTACCTGCGATCCCAACGACTTCAAGGACGCTGGCTTCACTCTCAGACAGGTCCATTATTTGTTTAACTGCTGTTTGGTTCCCTCCTCCGCGTTGCTCGGGTACCACACTTGTGCCTCATCCACAATCAGGTAGAAAGGCTGGGATCGCTTTTGACAAAACGGCGAGAAACGGTCACCAATCCATCGTTCCATCACGTCGTTCATCGAGTTCCCGTCGCCTGGTCGATTTTCGGGCAAAGAGGCATTCAAGTATGTGGCAGAAGCGCTATTTTCGAGCAGATGATCGGTGAAGAGAACGGCAAAAGACGTTTTGCCCGAGCCTGGAGGACTCCGCAGGAGCAGAGCGCGATGTTCATCGAGCCACATTTTCATGCGTTCAAACTTGCCTATGTCAGATACGTATGCACTGTCCGGGCCCTCGTGTTTCAATCCGCTTTGCATGGCAGGCTTGTGTGAACCTACAAATAGGGGATATATACCAGACTCTTGAGAAAATAAACATAGCATACCTCGCGCTCTCGCCTCAGCCTCCTCCTCGATCCTCGTCAACTGGTCCTCCAGCTTGATTAGGCGCTGCATCTCCAAGTTGAGGTTCGTAGTTATCACGTTTATCTGGTCTGTACCCGATGTGATCTGCTGCATTATAGCGGTAGCAAGAGAAGAATTGCTCGTCATGGCCTCATTGAACAGGACCCTGGCCGACTTGACCCGTTCCTTGAGAAGTTCGAGTTCTCTTCTCGACGATGCGATGTTCTTGTTGACTTGTTCGATCTCCTTGCGATATCTAGTCGGCGTCTCCCGTGGAGAAGGTGGGTACTGAGACATCTTTGGTGTCTCGAACTGATCCGACACCACCACATGAGTGCTGGCGCCGTGGTCGCCGCTCACTTCGATAGCGTTAACGTCGTCCATGGTCCATGAGGACTGAGGTTTCGGCAGTCCAAAAATATTCATTGTGTCGTTGGATACTTAAGGTAGCGGACATCCACGATGCACCAACGGGTACAGCCACAGGTGACATCGTCCAAAAATGGAAATTTTCTTGTAATAAACCGATAAAGCGTGTTTTGTCAGCTGGTAGGGAATATTTTGAGCAATTGGCTTCCAGGGAACTAAAGAAAAGGATAATTGTCACGTATATATCAACTTATTTTTGAAAAAAAGCCAAATTTGGTCAAGAAGAAACAAAAATGGTGGGCCCACCACTGGCACTACATCAATCCTGCTCTAAACAACTAAAACCAGCCCTAGAATTAAATTCCTTAAGTTCATTGGGGCCGGTGTCTGTTCATTTGGAGTTGATGCAAAAGTTTTTGCCCATCATCATGCATATAGTCAAGGCTTGCAAACATTAAAAGGGAGGGACCCCTGAAGCCCCTGCATGTGCAGCAAAGAAGTATTGAAGTAATCCCATGCTTCCAAAGAGCAATATGAATGACCTGAAGATGGAAAAGGTTGCATAATAATCCACATGTCTTATCGATGTCTTGTTGTTATGGTAAATGTATTATCTTCTGTATTTTGGTATCTAGTCACCCAAATCTGATCCTTTTTTTCTAAAAAATCGAATCGAAGTAGTATATAACATTTCCAATGATTTCCTGGAGCCAGATTTGTGGGAACCACAGTAAAATACCTAGTTTTGGTATATCTGAGCGAAACCTTCCTAATTTGGTTGACATGTCACAGTGTGACTACGTTGGTGCATCGTGGATGTCCGCTACCTTACATAGGAGACGACGTTTGGCGAAAGCGATTCAGATAGCCGGCAAAGCCCGAGCTCCCTATCTCCGCTCTAATTTCCTTTCTAGAAACAGACGCGTGGGTTTCATGGTGAGATTACACACAACTTTCGAAGTTCATTGTTTTGTGAGTTTGGTGAGATCTGGGAACAGTATAAGTATTCGGCCAACCTGTCTGTTCCAAATTCCAATGCACCCTTCCCCCCACTGCCGTTCAGAACATAGCATGAACAAACAGAAACAGAACATTCCACTGATCCACTCGACCCCGTTAACAGATTTCCCCCCACCTCCAGATCATATTCACATCATTATCGTTCGTCGGCCTCGCGGTGAGTGGTCGCATTTTGAGCTCATTAGATCCTGATCATGTCGTCCCATCCATTACCAAAATCTGAATAACTTACATAGTTCCGAGGACACTCAGGCCGTTGTCTTCACAAGCTATGGCAGTGCGAGCACGCGCTTCTTCGTGGAAGGAACTCCCATTGATTTGAACGGCAAGCAAAGGGTGACTTTTAAAAGCTATTCCTTACAATGCCAGTGATAACCTGCCGCCTGTTAGACTTCATCTCACTAAGGACGAGGTGGTTTCCGTTCTCTACGCTGGACGTAACTACTTCCATGAACGGTTCTCCCGCAGTCTTTGCTTGTTACGGGAGGACACGTAGGAGCGCTCTGCGATTTTATGAGCATAAATTAGACTAGTTGAAATATAGATGGGATGAATAAGCGCAACAGATGATATCCATTTACCTTACAACATACGACAAAGGCTGCAGTCAGGGTTTGTGACATTGGGCAAAATCAATGGCGTCGCAAGCAAAAAGGAGAACACCCTGGCAGCCACCACAAATATCATGCCGTATTTGATGATCTGTACTCATGCTTCACATCAGTGCTACATACGCAGAACAGAAAAAGGCACGCACAACCCTACGTCGTTGTTGTTGTTGTTTTGTTGAGAAGATCGGAGCACGGAATTGGTCAGAGGGTCGCAACCAGACTGTGTAACGGGTTAGCGACAAGAGGGCGAGGTCTGTGTCAGAAACTCACAAAGCAGCATCGAGTGTAACTTGTCAAAGTAGGGGACCAAAATAGGCGGTGCCAACATGAATAGCAGAACGTGTCCGATCAGGAAATCCGAGCTCCAAAACGAGAGTTCCCTAATTTTGACAACAAATTCTCGAGGCAGTTGTGATAGGACATGACTGCCAAGGCCCCTTCCATACCACCGTCCGCTCCACCAGGCTCTATTAGTTTCGTCGTGCCTGAACTCGCGTGTCAAAAACACTGAGATTATCTTAAAGATCGCACGCTGAATGAAAATTATCGCGATGAGTCCGAGGACGGCATGCGAGGCATCCCAGAGTTCCAGAAACCACTAGAGATGAAAAACCGCAGTGAGAAAGCATGCAGAACTATCAGTGTGGTACAGAGGCATACCAAGAACTCGAAGAACCCGATCATTCCAGCCAAACTGAGTGCATGAACAACAGAGGCCATGGTGGACGCAAACCGGGATGAAGAACCAAGACACGGACCCATCAGTAGGGAGACGAGGAGCTGGATAACCAGCACGCCTGCGTTCCAGATGATTGGCCCAATGGAAATCACCACAATACGAACAAGGGGACCATTGGGTGGTTGATAACCGTTACGATCAGGGAATGATTTGACAAACATGTATGCGATCGTGAAAATCACAGCCGTTATGACAGGCCAGACCATCAAGGGGAAGAAGACTGCTCTCATAGTGGCACGAGGAACATCGCCGGAGAGCCTCTCAGACGGATGTCCTAACCTCTTCTTCGAGTACCCAGTGATCAGTGTCCTTGACAAGCGATGATATCCGATCCAAGAATTGACATGAGAGAGTCGGTTGCCTCGTGACATCCACCTCAAGAATTCACTTGAAAATGGTCAGAAAATGGTTCAGCAATGTGAGCATGGGAATCTCACCGATAATCAAGGAAGAAGTCGACAAATACAAATTGATGGGGGTTGAATAGAAATGGAGAAATACAAAGGGCAAGAATCCACGCCCAGAGGAATGTGATCCATGGAGTCCATAGGGTTATGGTCACGTAGAGGAGCATGACTAGGGTCCTCATGCCAAAATAAATGCTCAGGTTAGAGAAACGAGAGAAAAAGATGTTGTACGAAATCCTCGACGTCGCAAACCCTCGACCTGTGGCAATATATCGAGCTCCACCGAAGGCCAAATTGTGTGTTATGGAGTGCGACGACATTCGGATGGCGAAGGCCCGGAATGCAAGCGAAAAGGACAGAAATTGTTTCCCCAATTGCAGCAGTGCCTTCTTCGCGCCTCTGTCCATGAGATCTGGAAGAAATTAGATCGGAAGAAAGGAAATCACCATCAGCTTACCTTGGAGGAACGGTGGAAGGGAGCCGATTATAAACACCAAAAGGATGGTAATGATACATCGCGTAATCCATCCAAAGGTCAGAGTAAGGAAGTAGCAGCCATCTCCACCATTACCATCGAAGTTGCAAGTAAGGGATGAGTTTAATGTCCCCATGAGAACCACTGCAATCGTAGATTAGTTAATGAGGAAACCAAACGCATTTGCCACAAATAGTACTCTCTGCTCAACATCTGTTCACTCATCCCGGTGTCAATTTTGATCATGAAGTTCAGGATCGTCGCAAAGCCGAGGTCTCGTCCTTTGCCGCATCGATAGTAATTTGTGTGTTTGATGCGCCCTCCACGTCCAAACGCGTTCATACCCGCGTAAATATCGTCGCTGAGGTGGAGTCCCTTTTGTGCCTTGGATATACCGCCTAGCTCTATTCTTCTTCGAGTCCGCCTACGGACTCAGGAAGTGATACTAATAGGCTCAGCATTGGGCAACTTTGTTGCGGCAAATGTGATTATATCCTCACGGACGGCTTTGTCACCAGCATACATATAGTGATCCAAATCTTATGGACGAGTATCAGCAAACAAAAAAGGGATCCACCAGATGAGCGGGGAGAAGAGCACATACAAGGGACGACCAAGGTACACCATATGAGCGTTACTGGCTAGCTTTTCCAGATCCCAACATTCGTCGAGAGCTATCTTGCGTGCTAGGGTGTCAAAACCCACATCAGTAAACGGTTGGATCAGAAATAATTCTCCAGAAAGGATTCGTAGTAAGAAATCCTCGGTCGGGGCGGAGGTAAACTGAGAGATTTTCCCTGTCATCGACATGAAAAGTGAAAAGCATGAGAAACGGTGGAGGGTGCGCAGCGCATGTTGCAGCTCGCTAAAGTGGGACCATTGTGTAGAATGGGTGTTTTTCCGCTCTGTCAACGTGTGCGCCTCGTCGAAAGCGAGAATAATAAGTGGGCCGTCCCCTTTGGCATGTCCAGATGTCTTCTTCTGCCGGGATTTGAACCGGGGTAGCGTAGGAGAATCTTGCGGCTCGCCACTTAGGAGTGTCACCAGACCTTCGCAAGCTCGCGCAGGAGAGAACTCATATATGTCACCCTTCGCTGTTGGTGAGGTATAAACCGGAGTAGATTGTGTGTCATCATGCTTTGACTATGGGCGGCAGGTTAGCCTGCTAGATCACAGCGAAGATGAACCGGTAAAAGCACCTGCCCAGCCACAAATTTCTTATTTGCATTTTGGATCACTTCACGGTAGAATGCCTTTTGAAAGGGATTAGGGTTTTGGAAGGTTTGTCCCTCAGTCATTCTTGTCCTGAATCGCGAAGGGAGCTCCGCATCATCGACGTCTCCAAACTCTTCACGAATCGTTGCAGCAGTATGTTCAAACAGTGCGTCCAGGAAAGCACAAACGCGGTCGTACGCGTCGACCTGACTGCCAACAGCGGTCAAAAAGTTTCGCACATCGTCATCGGCAGGAGGAAACCCTGAAAGCAATAAAATAACTCAAATTAATTGATATCAAAACGAATAGAGAATACACGTCACCAGTGGAATGCGAGCCCCTAAGGTTGATCGGTATTACAAAGTGGGTTTTTCCAGCTCATCTACCGTCCTCGGCTTTCCCATACCAGACGATTGAACGATGGCTGTATCCGGAAAACTCCTGCTCCCAGGACTGTTCGACAGCTGAAATTCGACCATAAGCATATGAAGAGTAAATTTGATTCTTCTCATACCCTTCTTCTGCCCAAATGTTGGGTTAATGTCGAAATGTCGAAACGGAACTCGCGCGGAAGAACTCTGGTAGACAGAATTAAGGCAGTTTATTGGGAGAGTATAAATGACTCACTAAGACAACGAACATCTTTGTAGGACCCACTCGTATACGCCTCTCCAACAACTCTCAGAAGATCCGCGTCTTCTTCAAGGGCCGCAATGTAATGTTCGTTTGCGGGTGGAACATGAAACAAGTGTGAATGTTTTCCTTCCGAAGCAACTTCCCCGACAAGTTTGAGCACTATGGCCATTGGAATTTGACCATAGATCTGGGGCAAGGCGCAGGCGTTTGGCATCGCGTTTCAGGTCTACTGGAGAGGCTGACGCGACACGCTTGGAGCGCTCGGGCAGCAGATGCACCACTGGAGTACGTTGGAGGTCGAAACACAGGAGTGTACAGAGGCCAAACAATCGTTGATTATCGTTCAGTGTTGAATGTTGGATTCAAACCCGTGACCAAGATTTGTGACGTCACTAACGATTATCTTGTCTGTTTCTTTCTCTTGGAGTTGGCGAGCTTACCTATTTCAAAGACGCATTATCCCGCTTTTGAGAGCGTTCCGTTATTCGAAAGTCCGCCTATCCGCCTATCCGCCTATCCGTAAGGAATATACTGACTTTGAAAAGGCCATCTGCAGTCAGAAAGTCCGTAGGCAACATTTTTTGAAGGTTGTCCATGATCGCGCAAGAACGAAAATGCTGATATAATACGATCAGGCGGACAGGCGGATAGGCGGAGCTTCGGATTCCGGAACTTTCTGGCTTGATCAAGGGCCCGCATCGGCCCCAACACTAATTTTTTTCCTTTGTTTTCCACCTTAGAACCAGTCAAAATCTGTTTTCTTTTTTTTTGACTTCTGTAGGAGATATGCACTCTATTGTAATGAAATCTGTGATCGTCTCTGCAGTAAGCGATGGGAAGCACAGTCCTTGTTCGTCCTAATGGTAGTGTGAAAAAATTTGTGTTAAGGATCCTTTGTTGTGCCAGGCCAGGCACATACCGACTTGACGACCCCTTCGTCAACAACCTTCGTCAACAACCTTCTAGGGATTGGTAAGTTCTTGGAGGAAGAGGGGAGGGGAATCAAATGTGGAGGGTTTGGTGAGTTCGGCGACGGCGTCAAACATCCAGTTCCAATTTCCAAACGTGAGCGGGCGGAGTGCAAGACTTTGATGCTTCAAGGATGGAGGAACGGTAGGCGCAGAGGATTCTTCCTCATCTTCTTGTTGCGGTTCAAGTTCAACCTCGGTAGGAACATTCCGAGAGACTTGTCCCTGACCTGAGAAGCCATTGTCCTCCTAAACTCCTTCCCACCTTCTTCATCCAACACGACCTCTGCCTCCTCTAAACCCTTGCTCGACTACGCTCCCTCCCTTGAGGACATATATGAAATCGTGTGGTTCGACATGGGAGAGTTCATGGGTGATCACGATCGTCGTCTTGTTCGCTCGCCATCTACGTAAAGCAGAAAGGACAAGGACCCGAGTGGGTGGGTCAAGTGCCGGCGTCGCTTCGTCTACGAAGAACAGTAAGAAAATGGGCAATTAAAAGAATAGACGTCGTACCAAGGATCAAAACGGTTGAGCATGTGCTCCACTCAAATGGTCTCAAAACCCTCTGGCAAATCAATCACAAACTCGTGCAACATCGCTGCACAACACCCTTCGACCACTCTATGAAACGGAACGGTCGAAGAACAAAGCGCGAGAGCGACGTTGTCGAATATGGATTTTTGAGAGAACAAAATACAGCTGCCATAAGAAGCCACCGATCCAGCGTTGTTGTTCTCTGCAGGATCTCCACCTCCTCCACCTCCACCACCACCGGCACCGATACCTTGTCCGATGAGTATCACCTTTTCTCTTATCCAGGAATCATCCAAGAATCGCAGGTCTTGTTCGTCAATGGTGACGTGACCGCTTCCTGGTAGAGGGGATTGGAAGCCTAGGGGGAGTTGGGCGACGGTGGATTTTCCAGAACTGGATGAACCGATAAGGAAGGTTAGTCCGTTTGCTGGAAGAAAGAGGGAGAGGGAATCGAGTGTCGGTAAGGAGGAAGAAGATTGTAAGCAAAAGTGACGTTGTGCAAGGCTAGGCCGCCTGTACATCTACCCGGAGAGATTTTGCGTAGGACGCGGGAACGTTTAAAGGATGGAGAAAGTGGTGGATCGGTAGTAGTTGGGGGATTTGTTGGATGGAGGAGAGAGAGCATGTCTGCAAGCGAATTTGCCTTTGGCGTAGACGATCCATCTAGGGATACACACTTGGAGGTTGCTGGTCGCGATGAGACAGCACAGAAGACGGCCATGATGTCTCCTGGAGAGGTTTTGTGGTCTCGGACGAGTTTGGCACCGTACCAAAAGCTTGGACGAACATGGCCATCATAACGAATTGGGCAGAGCCAGAGGTTAGACCCCATAAACAGCAGAGGCGGGAAGAGGTGCGTCGGAGAGCGCAGAATGCGGACATGGCGCGAGAGAGTCCGATGGGTTGGGCATTGAAGGCCTTGACGGTGTCTATGGCGGTGAGAGCGGTGTCGATGGAAGTGGAGGCTTTGGAAGTGTGGGAGCGTTCTTGTGCAATGAGGGGTGACGCAAAGGACTGGGATGCGGATTGGATGATGTGGAGGATGGGAAGGGAGGCGAGGATAACGAAGGTGAGTGAGTAGGAGCGAAGGAAGGCGAGGACGAGAGAGGCGATGGTGGTGGTAAGGTGCTGGATGACGAAGCCCAAGGCGAGGGAGGACGCAGCACAGATGTCGTCTGTCTCCTTTGCGAACTTGGACATTTGTGCAGCAGGATTGGGGGTCTTGGAGAACCGAGGATGGCATGATAGACTGCTTTGAGAAGAGCGAGCAGATTGAGCTCGGCAGTGGTGATCCCGCTGCTGGTGCGCCCGCACCTGCCAGTGCATTTGACAGGGACTCTATTGAGACAGAAGTGGAGGACGACGCCTGAATCACAGGGCGTTGAAAGCGAGCGGGAATTGTGGTTGAGTCCTCAACTTGAACCGAAGTCGATCCTGTAGACGAGGAGCTCGACTGTGCCATGGTCGCACTTGTCTCCTTCCAGCGTTGCTCAACTCAGGGGACTCCGGTTGCGTCTGCGAGGGATTTCTCACAGCTGTTACGGGATTATATTTTGGCAATAGGCGCAGCTGAAGAAGTTCTTGGAAGGGTTGGAATGATAAGAGTGACTCGTCGGACCATTTTGAGTCTGCGACCATGATGGCGACACACAGGAGAGGTAGGCGCTGCAAGGAACCAATAAGACTTGCAATATACTCACATCACAATAGACCCGCAAACTTGAACTTGAACTTGAACTGGCAAATCTCCCGCTTAATGCACTGGCCTCCCACCTAGCCTTGCAGCAAAGGAAGGGGCACTGTCAGGCCTATCCAGGGAGACGTGCACAGTGATTAAAGGACCAGATACCAAGGACCAAGAGTGACTAAAGCACGAAATTTGTTTGTTTGTGTTTCACGTGTGATCTATACACGCGTAACGGGTAACGGGTAACCAGTCCGTTATATTTGTTTGGATTCCTTCGTCATGGGCTGCTTTCGCGCCCATTCGTTTGGCAAAGAGACCCGTACGCATTCACTTACCCCGTTGTCCAAATTTTTACTTAATTTTTTTTTGTCCTAGCCCGGGCCCGCAGTTTCAGTTTGACGTGTACAGCCGACACAACTGAACTTCACGAGAAACCTTCTGATATCTCACAGCCTATTACCCTCAAACTTCATGAGACTCTTTCCGCGCTCACAGTTGTGACAAACCTGACTTGGAGGTTCAGGTCACCAAGGATTAATTGCTGACCATGTACAAGGAGATGCAGACCATGCGTCGAATGGAAATGACCGCCAATGCTCTACAAGGCAGAGCTTATCCGCGGCTTCTGCCATCTTGCTATTGGTCAAGTAAGCTTCCCTCTCTGCATAATCGAACACTTTCACCCTATCTCCCTCCCAGGAAGCCGTATCTGTCGGTCTTGAACATGGCATTTCAAAGGACAATCGTGTTATTACTGCTTACCGTTGCCATCCATTTGCTGCCATGCGCGGTGGTGCCATTAATGGTGTTCTTGGTGAATTACTCGGTCACCGATGTGGTATGTCTCATGGAAAGGGCAGTTCAATGCACATCTTCACTCCTGCCTTCTTCGGCGGGAATGGCATTGTGGGAGCTTTCCAATGGGTGCTGGCGTTGCGTTTGCTCAGAAGTACCGTGGTGAAAAACATTGTATGTTTGCATTGTACGGGTGACGGTGCAAACAATCAAGGACAAGTATTCAAATCTTTCAACATGGTGCGTTCAATACGCCATTTGTTTTTTCTTTACATGCTGAATATGTCTGTTATCTCAGGACAAACTCTGGAACCTTCCCTATCAGCATTTCTTCCCGAGTCCGCTAGCGGACTCGAGGAAAAATAGAGCTAGACTCCAAGGAAGAACACGATAAGCATGGCAACATCACCCACGACCTCACTCCTCCATCCGCTCGTCGTGGAGGCACTCCTTGCTTACCTTCATCGGCCAGGGATTGGAGAAGGTGGAAATGGCGTATGTACTTCCACTATTTCTTTTCTTTCATCTTTCAAAACTAATTCTTTTGGTTGTTTCAGGCCATTCCACACGACGACGAGGATCTGTCGTGTTCTTGTCTCTCCACACAATGAACCAATGTAGAAGGACGCGTCTCCTCGTTGTGTTTTCTATCTAATTCTCTTTTGTTTCCATACCAAGGAGCCCGCACTCACGTACTGTGAGGTACTCGTGACGGTGAGCTTTGTCCCTTGTCCTTCGTTGGTATCCAAACAACTCATTCAACTTCTACTAGGGCATTCGCTTCGCTCGTCCCCGCTACAGCACGCCCAATCTTCGCTGAATGCTTTTCAAGCCTACACGATTATTTAATTTGACTTCCAGCCACAACGCCATTCGTCTCCGACAAATTGATTCCCTATCCCCTTAACTTACAAGGTAGGTCTTCTTTTGTATCTGATGTTCTACTCACACATTTACATTGTATTAGGTCTGCTGCTTCATCTTGACTTGAATCGTCCCGACCGCCATAGCACGAAGAGTTCAGTGTAATTTGGATGGGGAGCTAACTAGGGAAGGAAGTCGAACCGTCATGACGCTGGGCGTGGGCGTGCAAGGTATACCTACCATCAATATTTCTTCTTTTTTTCTAACCACCATGACCGCAGGCGACGATCGTGAGGCAGCCGATGTGGACTCGAACGACTTTCTGAGGGAGATTTGGAGCATCAAGCCATTTGTTGCCGCTGGGGGATACACCTTCAGACTGTGGTGGAGACGGCTGATACTAGGGGTGGCCTTATTTCCTTTGGATGCCATTGCATTTCTAATGTGAATTTTTCTCTCTTTTACCTGTGCCGATTCAATCCTGACTTGCAATTTTCAATATTTAGCCTGATTTACCAGTGCGCCTCACGCATGGTCTCCTGCTGACCAAATACCAACGTTCTCCCCTCTACAGTGGAGGAACCCCACGGATATATTGACTATCCAACCGCAACCCTTTCTCAAGTCACAAATCCCCCTTCTGCCGTTGCACCCAATGTTCGGATTACCGCAAGTAGCCTCGTCTCGTCGCCGCAACTTAGACACCAAATCCATACTATTTGGTAGACTTGTGCTGTATAATTGTTCTCAAGTTTCGAAAGATCAAAATGTTTACGCTCACTCTCTCCATTTTATTCAACACCTGAAGTTAATCAATATTTCATGGTGTATATAGGACATGCATCAACCCTCCAGAATATTCCTTGCAATGACATGTAGAGCCGTAGCAAACATAGTGTTTGTGTTTGGTTCAATTGGTTATATAAATCACGCAAGTACAATGTATATTCTTACCATAAAAGCGAAGGTTTACGACTTGCTGAGCGAAGCAGCAGTCACATTTTGTCCAGCAGCCTTGACTCGCTTCGCATCATCTGTGTAGACTTATTTCCACGATTACCTCCGTCAAAGCACATACAAATTCGCCTTGGCACCACCGACGAGAGCGGCCAATTCACGCTGGTCCTCACTCTTCACCTCTTGGATGGCGACAACGGCAGCGGTTTTCTTGTGTACGACGGTACCGAGACGAGCCTTTCCTTTGACAATAGCATAAGGGACACCCATCTTTCGGCAGAGGGCGGGTAGGAAGACGACAAATTCTATCAGGTGAGAGCGGCTTTCTTGGCCTCGACGAGAGCAACGATGTGATTAAGACCATACTTGACAAACAAGGGCTTCTTTTCCTAAAAATACCGGAATAAGCGCCCGATATATCGGAAAACGAAAGGCAATGTAACGACCTTCTCTTTATCCTTGTCCTCAGCAGTCGCAGTCACAGTGGCGAGAAGACGGGCCTTCTTCTCCTGCTTGGTGTCCGGACGATACTTGTTGAGCAGCTTGAAAAGTTGAGTGGCCGTGTTCTTGTCGAGAGTATGGGCAAACTGAGCAACGGCAGGAGTGACCTTGAGACGCTGGTGCAGGATAACCTTTTGCCACTGCAGACGAACGTATCCAGGCCATTTGACAAATCACGAAATGCGTCAAGTCTGTTCGAGAACGAATGTCCTGGCCTGGTAATTGAAAGATTGAGAAGTGCAATAAATGGGAGGTGGTACGTACCGATACCAAAGTTTTTGGTATTTGCCTCAAAGAGAGGATTTTTCTTCGTCTTTTCTACTTTGCTGGCTCCGAAGGGAGCAGCGCAGGTTTCTTTCCAGATCAGGCTTGGCTTTGGGAGGCTGGTCATCGAGACGAGTCAGCATCGGGGCTGAGGGATTGAGAATGCAGCCTCGGAGCTCTAGCGCTATACGTGATGCGAGATGGCATATAGCCCAGCTATGCGCTTCATTGCCTATCTTTCCGGTCGAAAGAATAGACTCAGCGCGTGGGTGGTGTAGAATAAAAGATTCTACAACCAAAAACGTTAGATGTGTCGACAAACGTCATCCATAGGAAACCACTTACCATCCCGCAGCCAAAGAGAGCTCCCTGACGTGGACAAAGTTTTGCTTATCATTTCGACGTCGTTTGCCTGCCAATTCAGATGTCGATGGAGGAGTACAACCGAATCAGGATGATTTCAAACTCCCCCTCAATTTTACGGGGCTCTCTCTCAACTGCTTCGTTCTGGGAGACGAACCCGACAGTATTTTTCCCATAGACATTCAAACAACCTTCAAAGTTGGCATCCTTACATAAAGACTTGATCAAGGAGAAAAAGTCGCATCAGATCTTGAGCTTTTCCAGGTGAGATAAATCATAAGTCTACAGACGAGCCTGACCTCTCTGTGATGCTCTGGTGGAACACGTCCACATTTTGGTACAGTCACCTCCTGGTGCGGTTCATAAACGCTTTCTCGAATTGGGCTGACTTTTTATTTGCTCCTCGTTCAGGCGACTAAGTAATTCCAAATTCATCGCGTTAAGAAGCGTCCCATTCCCTTGTGGCCTTTGACCCCACCCAACTCCTCTCACTCAACTGCTTTTTCCTCGGTGACAAGCCGAATGAGTCATCCACTGTCAAGATCCCTGAGACCGAAAACATCAGCATCCTCAAAGATCTGATCAAGGAGAGAAAGGCCCATGACCTCGATCTCGTCGACGCCTCGAAGCTCAACCTCTTTAAGGTCTCCCTATTCGTGGATGATGACCTAGAAAAGCTCAAGAACGTCGATCTTGTATCTTTGAAGCTCCTACTAAGTAGTATTCCCTCATTGAACAGAATCGCTTGCACATCATCGTTCAAGCACCACCTAAAGGTGAGCCTACTTTCCGCTGTTCACCAACGTTGCAAACAGTCTTATTGATGTATTTAGCGGGCTCGATTACCAAAGACACAAGAGAAGGGGGGAGAAGAGATCAGATCAGTGGTTTGCATCCAAGTACGTGACATCTTCATTCCCTGCCGTCCTTCACAAACCTCATTTAACAGGGTTTAAAAACCTCTTCTCGAACATTTTGAAAGCTCCATCACCCTCTGATTCAGCAAAGTCGTCTTCATACCCAAAATAAATCCCAGCTCGAATACTCCATTTATACAAGGCAGACAAACCCAGAACGAGCGTGGCTCCAACGGTTCAACTATTCAACCCCGTATTCGGACATTTCTTGGATTATATGTGAAGTGACAATCAAAACGGTGCGATCTGAGGTTCGGTCAACACAACCTGCCTAACGCTATTACTCCCCGAGTCCGCTACCGGACCCGAGGGGAAATAGAGTTAGGTGCAACGAGTTGTGACGATACTACCGAGAGTTATTGCAAGCTCCAAGCAAGCTCTTCGTCCGGTATTACCCGTCTCCAATCCATCAGGCGTTGCCATCCCTGAACTCGCCTACCTCCCGATGTCTCGCCATGCCCTTTCAAACACAACCTCGACCGTCCTTGCCGCCTCTCTGACTTCAAATGCAACCACGTCGTCCGTCCAGTGCGATGTTCTCCAATACGCCGCTGACGGTCGATACAATTTTCTCCCCCCATTATGTCGCGTAAGTCGAGGAGGTTTTGTGTGCCTGATGGACAGACGCCGACGAGTGCGACGTGGATAGGCCGGAGGCGGACGTCTAAGAACAAACCTTTGTGGTGTTCGCGATGCTCTCCACAGGACTCGCCATCGTCGGCTGGATGTGGGAAAGGCACAGTCGTAAGGCTGATGCAGCGTCTCTGGGAGCCGAGCGAGGGTGAGATTATGTCGGAAACGAGAAGCGAAAGGTGGATGTGGAGTGGTTGAGGGACCGGCCACATGACAACGACAGCAGTGGCCCCCGCCATGCATGCTCCTTGCTCGCTACCAACGACACCCTTAGGAGCGACTAACATCCTTCTCCATCGAAACGAAGTTCTCCACTAACCCCTACACCTCCATCACCTTTGCCCATCACCAACACCAACACTATCGAAATATGACGGGCTTTTTACACCTTCCATCACCACCCTCTGTAACTCAACACCACACCGTCAAAACTTGGGTGATATAGCAGGCTCCCTGCAGGTCTCGTTCGTGACGATCCGAGCAAGAAATCAAGGTTTCTCATATCCTATCCCCAAAGTACACCAGTCGTTCACCATTTGGACGTGCAACCAGACCGATGCTCTTGTTCGACGTGGAGGAGTCGCGCCTTGTGTTTGTGAAGGATTATTGGAGGCCTGTCGAATCGGACAAGGAAGGCGATGTCTACCATAGACGCTCCAACCTTACACAAAGTGGCTCGGCAATCCGTAGAGATCCCTCGAACGTACTTCGAGGATTGTTTATTAAATATTTTATGTAACATGCTTCCCAAGCAGAAGGTCCTCAAATCTGTGACTTGAAGAAACATTGGGATAGGACATGTAAAATGTAAAAGACGCAGAAAATAAATGAAAACAGGTGAAAGCTCGTCCCCTCAGCAAACAATTTACTCCACAGAATCTTCACGCACGACTAGTGTATACGAAGTTTAAACCAACTCATTTGCGTTGTGATTGTCCCGCAGAACTGCTTATTCCAACAATCAGATCCTTTCGCAGCACAACAGAGCAGACAACTTACAAGCCCGGAGTTCGTCGTCGGGGAGGGGGTGGAAGAGAGGGAGGGTGATATTCCTCAGAGTCGACATCATAAAAACTGGATTTATTGTTGGAAGATACTTGAACTGGAAAGAAGCTGGTTTTGTGTGTTGTGGAGCTAACGTTTACGGCTGAAAGCTCTAGCGCTTGAACTCTGGTCTTGAGGCCGCAGAGTTCGAGTTTCAAGCTTAGTATAAGCTTATAAAATGATTGGCTTAAGTTCATGTAGCATAGAAATACGGCAGAATACCTGATACATGTCCTCATGGTTGACAACATCTGGAGTAAGGCCAAGCCACTGGCGATCTTCAATGTTATTGGAAACGAGACTGGCCTGAGTGGGATTATCTAAGGAGACAGCACCATCAGACAATGAATCATTGGACTTACATCCATTGCATAATATTCCACAAGTGCGTAGTATGAGCTGGCGGGAAAGGATAACATCACGCATGTCACAGATACCCACGCTTGGCACATGATTGAGATGCTTGGCTGACCTAGTGTCGCTTAAACGGTGCGTTATTTCTGCTTTAATACTACCGTTGGTAAGCTGACTTTGGACTCGTCTTATTGTGTTACCGCTAGCTTTCTTCGGATATTTCGGCTAGCTGATAATAGTATCTGGATAAGGCTGGACACGGGTGCACCTGTGGGTTTACCCAGACCCTACCCATGGGTATTGTAGCTGTGAAGACCCATACCCGCACCCGCAAAGATTTTTTCTCACGGGTCACCTGGATCCACGGGTCAAAAACCCACAGGTCACAGGTACCTCTGCAGGTAATTTCGAAAAAAGTTAAAATACATTAATTAATACCTTAAAGGTGCAAAAATGATTAATCAACTATGATAACATCCCCTTCTTTTGCTTCTGCTATCTTCTGCTTCTTTTTCGGCCGTCGGGTCTTATCTTTAAACAACTGAACAATAGCATCTCTTGGAATGGCCCCTCAGGTGTAAATGTAGGTAACAATTCCCTTCTTGGAAGTGATGGTAGGTGGCATGCGGAAATGTACGTATACGGCAGAGGTCCATGTTGCAATTTGCTTCTCTTTAGGGTAATCAGAAAAAAATATGAAACATGTAGGAAATAAAGGAAACATACGAAGAACTTCCTCCTCCGTCAGTGTGGCCGTCTTGAAACGTTCGTCAAATTTAGGCCAGCGCCCATCATTTCGATCCTCCACAGCTAGAGTGTCAGTGGTAGAGGCTAGACTGGCCGTGGAAAGGGTGCGTTGCAGGTATAAGGGTACCGGAATTGAAGAGGTCAATCGTACTGGGGACGATATGACCGAACTTGGAGCTGGGTCGTGAATGTTGTTGTCATCTTCGTTGTTGTCGTCCTCATCGTGATCTGGTTTTTGTGCTGCCGTGAACTCGTCGAAGTCCGACGATGAGTCTGTCGCCAAACCCTGCGCGCGTCGGAGACGATTCGATGGCTTCCGATGGCGCTTTGGACGTGATTCCAGGTCTGACATAACTTAAACAGTTAGAAACGACTAGTGATGAGCGAGGGTCAGCCAAACCCTGAGGGTTGGTGGGTATGGGTTATGAGGGTATGGGTGAGGGTCATAAAATTCTGACCCCTGAACAACCCACACCCATAAGTGTGGGTCAGGGGTCACTAAAAGATGAGAAAAAAACCAATATTGAACATACATTCTGTCCTAATATAATTGAATAGAACAATAGAAAACTAAATCTATGACTCTAACTCATATTCTGTAGCATAATATTATCAAGATATATTAACCCACAGTAGGGGTGTGGGTTACTTCTGACCCTTGCCTATAAGGGTGGGTTACCCTGACCCTTGACTGTGGGTAGGGGTTTTGGTGGGTAAGGGTAAGGGTAGGTCTGAAATGACCCATGGGTTACCCACGCTCATCACTACTCGTCATTCGTCTCCTTCCCCACCAACAAGCTACCCAGCATAGAGTCCCGCCGCACGGGTCGCAAAGAAAAGTCACAAGACTCGAACTTTGCCTGAAGGTTTTGGTTAGACACCCGGAAGAGAGATTCGACATTAGCCCGTGAGGACCAATGCATCATCCGTCGGTACAACTTTTCCCAGCAACGCGAAATGATATATCTGCTGAAACCTGCAGTGAGCATCTTGTCTCGTCCTTTGCTGAGTCGTCTGAGATAGTCTTCCAATGTAGCGACATGATTTCGAAACGGGTCAGTTTCCCTGCAATGTGGATTGTCGAATATGAGTTAAGGCTGTTAAAGATGATAAAGAAACCTCACGGTATGGCTAAAAGTGTATCCCAATCTCCGAAGTCCTTGCCGATATGAGATTCGCCTTTCTCCACAAGCAAATAGTTGTTGTTGAAAGAGTATTCGTCAACATTGCGAGGGTTTGTGATGGCGACTATAGCCGGTGTATGGGCCTCAGATTCGGATTCATGGGCCTCAGACTCGGATTCATGGGCCTCAGACTCGGATTCATGGGCCTCAGACTCAGATTCATGGGCAGAGTCTGCCTGTGGTCCATTGTCTTTCTCAGATGTGGGCTGTTGAAGTGCCAAAACCTTGTAGTAAGAGTCGCTGACTGCAGTTGCGACGATGTCGTGGTTTCGCACAAGAAGCCCTGTAACAGCGTTCAGCATCCGCTTGACGGGTGGCAGGCTCTCTTCGAGGGCACCTGGGTATGTGTCTTGCCGTTCTGAAATTCTTGGGTGGCCATTGTGATTGATTGCAGAAACCAAAGTAAGGAGCGTTATAACAGAGCGAAATCGCTTGTGGGTGGCATTGATGTTCTCTGTAGCGAACAACATTTATATCACAAGTTCACGTAAATGAATTACAAATATGTACCTCCACTTAAATCCATGATGTGCCTACAAGGAACTTCTCACTAAAGTCTCGGGCATGGATTTGAAGTCGCTAGAGATGAGAAGAGAGGTGGAAGGGAGGCCGAGTCCACCTTGGACACTTACTAATATCATGATCATAGATAAGAATGTATTGTCGGAGTTCCAAATCAAATAGTTGAATAAATAAATCTATCACACCTACAGAACTGGTTCCGACATCGTGATAGGGAAAATGGATTGGTTTGTCACCTGCTGAAAGCTAGATACCACAATGCTGATATTGTAAGCAACTCTGCATCAGATCATTGCTATTTACTATCCTTAAGCCAAACATCATCATTCGGTCAGTCACACAAAGTCACAGTCCCAATATGGTCGAGTTCGAAACTCCGAATGGTCTTCGAGGTGGGCAACTCATCACCAACTTTCAGATTGATTATGTCACATTCGAAAATCTCAACACAAAATAAAGCATTAAAAATATTACAGGGTTTTCGGAAATTCTTGTCATGCGTTCAATTTCGGTGTTTTAAAATTCAAAAAATATCAATATCCTCGGAGAGTTCGTCTCCAAACCACTTGCGCAAGTTCTCGTCGTGAATACAGGAACGAAGAGTCCCCATACAGCTGAACGTCCCCTCAGTGAGATTGAACGTAGGACCACCTTTCCATTGCGTGCTGTCCGCCACCTTTTGAATTGATAGTTTTCACTGAAAGGGAGAAGAACGTGTCGTTCTGCTGGCCACGATCCTCGCTAAAGCCAGTGGGACGAGAAGGGTTCAAGCAGTGCGAATGGAAGGGCAAGCCGCCTTACTCTATGACCAAGACACTCTTCGCATTCTTGTCGAGCTTGGAGTTGGTGTCGAAGAGGTCGCCAGCGATGACACCCCCACCCATGCCAGTGCCGACGACGACGATAGCATATTGCTCTTCCGCAGCCTTCTGTGGCGTAAGCTGGAACCACAGCTGCTCGAATGTACGTTCAACGAACTGGAAGACGAAATTTTGATTTTTGTTATCGTCGTCCTGGATAATATATCAGACCGCCATCCTTGATAAGGGAAAAATGGCTTACCACTCGAGTGTAGAAATCGATCAACTAAGACGACTTTCTTTGAACCTCGAAGTTGAAACTCACATTATCATTCGCAGGGTCAGGACAGCCCAAGACCTTAGTGTCGCCTTTGAACATAATACTATGGGCCAGGTCAGAACTACTTATCGAAATATGACGCAGCAATGCACTGTACCTCGAGTAGTATTTCCCATCGTCCTTCGAAATAACCCAATCAGCAGTGCTGCCTTTTTTCCCATTAGGTTTTCCGCCATCTTTGTCGAGGCCATAGACCGTGTTGTACGCAGGGCGGATGGTAAACGCAGTACCGTCTTTATTTGGACCAATGCAGCACTGAAAGAGTTCGGTCAATGGGGCAGAAGTATTAACCTTGAACGGGAGACCGGCTGACTTGTCGGATTCGTCAACGGTGGCTAGCTGAATGCGCTCGTTGGCTGAGTTGTACTTCCAGTAGCGGTCCTTGCCGCCGCTGCAGGATTTGACATGATAAACACCCCCTATTCATTATTGTCCGGGTTCGCCAGCAAACTCAAGGAGTAGTAGGTGCTGTATGGATTTGGCCACACCAGGACACAATTTTGCGGGTTCCGTGCTAGTACCAGGGAGTTGCAGCCAAGTCGAGCAGCAATTATGATCCAAGTGGCAAGGGAATGTGGAGGTTGTTGAGGTGTCGAAATTGTTCCTTGGAGTTCAGGATTGAAGAGAGGAAGGTGTGCGTAAGATTTGAACTCGTTTGCGTTGGTAACCAAGAGTGGATTGGTTAGCGAGAAGGCTCATCGTGTCTGACCAATGTGTAACCAAGATCTGGGCCTTGTTAGGTTGATGGGCTTTGGGCCGTGGCTTTTAGTAATTTGATTGACGAGGCTCGCCGTGATGTGAATCAGGGTCGATGGTTGAAGTGTAACGGGGAGGGAAGTCAAGAAATGGCGTAACGGTATTCGAGCATGTGATATGTAATTATGAGATGGAATGGTCGGGTCGACTAAATGTTGATTTCAGTTGTGGGATATGCTACAGTATCTGAGAGGTCAGACAATGCGCGTTGGCTGCTTCCTGGATGACACTTGTCGAGCAAGCGACGGCAAGTCATGGCGATCTATCGTGGGTCGAAAACCTGTCCTTTAGACATTTAAATGAATATAGAAACTGTGGATAACGAATAGAAACCGACCGAGATGGGTTCCACCTGCTATGCCAGGTATACCCTTCCCCCCTTTCCCTAATTCCTTCACAATGTGATGGCCAGTCACGGCGATCTATCGCGCGTCGAAAGCCTGTCCTTTAGAAGTTTAAATGAATATAGGAGTCATGGAAAGTGAACAGGTACTGACCGAGATGACTTCTGTTTGCTATGCCAAGTATTCCTTCCCCTTTCCATAATTCCTTCACAGCGCGACGGCCAGTTACAGCGATCTGTGGCGCGCCGAAAACCCGTCCTTTAGACATTTAAATGGATATAAAAATTGTGGAAAACGAATAGAAACTGACTGAGATGAGTTCCACCTGCTATGCCAGGTATACCACCCCTTTCTTCAATTCCTTCACAATGCGATGGCCAGTCATGGTAATCTATCGTGCGTCGAAAACCTGTCCTTTAGAAGTTTAAACGAATATAAAAATTGTGGAAAACGAATAGAAACTGACCGAGATGGCTATGCCAAGTATACCCTCCCCCACCTTTCCCTAATTCCTTCACAACGCGACGGCCAGTTACAGCGATCTGTAGCGCGCCGAAAACCAGTCCTTTAGACGTTTAAATGAATATAAAAATTGCGGAAAACGAATAGAAACTGACCGAGCTTCCTCCTCTTCCTTGTCCTCATCATCATCATCATCATCCTGCCCCAGCCCCCGACCATCGCCCTCATCAATCCAATCCTCGTCTTCAAGTTCCATCCCTCGCTGCGGCTGCTCCTCTAGAATGACGGTTATCGATTGTGAATTTGGTGACAATAACGGAGCATTCGTGCAAGCAGCGATTGCTGTGGGATGCTTGGGGAGGCGCTGTCGGGGTGCAGACAAGGCCAACGCAGAGTAAGAACCAGGAACGGTCTGTCAGAAAGTTATCGTTAGATAAAATATTGCCTAGAGAAGAAAAACGAGTACTTACAACATTAAAATCGATGTTTACTCCTTTCTTTTCCTTTGGAGGTCGTCCTCGGGCTTTCCGTTGAGTTGCGACTCGGTTGGAATCTTGCAAGAGGCGCTGCTTTGGACCAGACCCTTTCGGTCGTCCTCGAGGTCGAGTTGGGCCGTATACGACCTCATTTGGCTTGGGAGGACGTCCACATTTGCGCTTGTGACCGATAACCCACTCGTTGTAACTTGTCGAGCTGATGGTTAGCATTGATAGAAGAGGATTGGAAGACGTTTCTACTGCAATCAATGTGTAGCGAGTTGGTGGACGATACAGGTGGGTGTAGAGGGACAGGAATTGCTGGGAAAGAAAGATAAGCACACGCCGCCGACCACGAACCGGTTTGGTACTCACCATTGTACCCTTGCAACTGCCATGTCATGTTCACGAAATCAGGTCCGCTTCCTTGCCTATAGCTATTTGGAAGGATGTTACCATTCCGGTTCATGAATGTCGGCTTCATAGCCAAACACCTGGAACTCGTCGCGTTTGTACTCGTCATAATACTTGGGAACTCTAACCACAGGAGACGATAATATCGAGGGTGGCGGTCCTTGTCGAGGAGGCGTACTAGGAGGTGATGGCATGATCGTTCATGAAATGTCTACGTCGTGGGACATTTTCGTTCCAACTTCCCTATTGTATCCCTGCTGTATGTTACAGTGCCCTGCTGTATGTGCTCTGCCCCTCTGCTCCTCTCTCCCACACCTGTACCGGAAGGACTGTATGGTAGTTGTAGAGAAACTGGAGCAGGGTATATGGCATTTGGTATATCTCCGTGAGTTTCCCGCCGTTTTTTACGTTCTTAGCTTGTGCTGATGGGCATCTTTATTAGCTTTTGATCGCGCCATTGACGACGGAAAATGGTAGAGTGGTTGTGGAGAAACGGGAAGGGGAGGAGGGCAATATGACAAGTTGGATATATCTCGGTGAGTTTCCCGCTGTTTTTTACGATCTCGATTTTACTGAAAGGGCTTTCCAATAGCTTTCGATCGCGCCATCTATGGTACAAAAGAGTGGTGTGGTTGCAGAGAAACTGGATTGGGGAGGAGGGTATTCGACGCTCTCTGTGAGTTTTCTCAACAGTAAACGGTTGTAGAAGAATCGAATTGGGGGAAGTGACTTATGAATTCGGTATATCTCGGTGAGTTTCCTGTCAGTTTTCATGTTCTCATTTTGTGCTCACAGGTATTCTTATTAGTGTTTGATCATACCATCGATGACGAAGAATGGTACAGCGGTTGTAGAGGAACGGGAGGGGGAGGTGGACTATTTGACGCATAGGGTGTATCTTTGTCAGTTTCCCGCCGCCTTTTTATGATCTCAGCTTGTGCTTATAGGTATTTTTATTAGCTTTCGATCGCGCTATCAACGACGGAAAATGATGTAGGCATTCTTTTGGGAATTTTGACGGTTGCTTCGTCACATGGCTTGTCACATGGCTCACTATGTAATGGTAATATTAAATAGAACATATAGTAATATAATAGAATATAAAGAAGGCATGGTATCGCTGTGAAGATCGAGCGAGGGTTTACACAAGGTTTACAACAGTATTAAATAGAACATAATAGGCATGCATCGGATCGAACGTAAACTTGAACCTTATGCTTAAGGGCGTAAAAGCCTTCATATAAGCTTCCGGTCGTATAATACTGCATCTAGTAGCTACATATCCACACTACTCCATCATGATTTACGTCCTTTTCATTTGAGCGGTAGCTACTTTCGAGCGAATTCGGGACAGTTTGACAGCTGATGAACGCACCCCGGCCCTCTTTCCAGATTCTCCGGATACCCCCCTAAGTTCTTTGTACAGAAGGTGGAAAAACCGGAAGAGTTTGAGTATGCACGTTGTAAGTTTAGTACACGGAAGAACCAAGATCCTACCCTTGCTTCCCTCCCATTTTCCCTTAAGATCTTCAAGTCAGCCTGAGGTATCAAAAGGGTCGGTCTTCGTCTATTTTTTTACAATCCTGAATTTCACTTCTGCCCGTAAATATGGCGATCGTGCAGCCCACAATTCGTGTCGACAATACGTCAGTATTTTTTTAAAAAAAAGAATGCCACTGCTTTCATGTTTTCTTTAGAATGGGAGTAGCTTACATCGGCGTCGTTGCTGCTGGAATGTAAGACTCAGAGATTTTTTTTTGTACTTACAGCCCTTGACTGACAGACATTATAATTAATGGCAGTTTGTACGGAGGTATGATGCGTCTCCTCGGTTCTGAAACTAGACTTACCCGAAGCAGTCTCATTCGTGCAGACCTGGTACTACTTCGTAAAATACCGACAGGCGAGTTGCCGCTCCTAATTTTTCTTCTTCTTTTTACTATCTACTAACGTCTATGACATAGGATGTCTGGTATATCAAGACTCTAGTAAGAGCGTTAGAGAAATGTCGATAGATTATTAGTGATATGCTGTATAGGTGGCCAGTGTATCGATATTCGAGACAATCCATCAAGCCCTTATTTCCCATACAGGTAAGATATCACCGTGACGAGTATTGTCAGAGGCTACTCTAACGAGGTGTGGTCCAGTCTATCACTACCTGATAACGAACTTCAATAATCCTGCATCTCTGGCTGATATGGTTTGGTAGGTACTCTCCGTGAGATAGACGGACATAAAGCTGATATTTTATTGCAGGAGCATCCTCGTGAGTCTAAGTCCTTGGATACTTCGGTGATTAACCCGTTGCATTGGAATTCAGCTTGAGGTTTTGTTCAATGTATGTTTTGTCGACTGACAACAGACAAACTTTTTTAACGAAAATTTCAGGGATTTATCGGATTGGTTGTGCAAGGGTGGGCACTGCTGGCATTTTGACTAACACCTTGACTTATGTCGTCTAGTTTTTTGCTCTTGCGCGTGTGGAGGCGTAAGTGGCACCCCCTTACCCTTTTGCCATCCAATCTAAATCCGGCTCAGTTAGCAACAAGAACATCCCTCTAACATTGCTGATTGTGAGCTTTGATTTGAGTCATTTTTTGCAGAATGATTTTGATAGTTTGATAGGGATCTCTGATTCTTGCGATCTTCGGTGAGTTTGTCCAACGCTCTAAACCTGGGTATCCACTCACTCCGAGTCCGAGGAAGGTTGCTCTGTGGGTGCGTCTACCGGGAGATTTAATATTCTTCAGCGTCTTTAACTCCAAAAAATATCACTTACTTAGCATTTACTGCTCAATCGTAAGTATTCACTTTAACTCTGATGCGGGGCGATAAATAGCAATAATTTTTTTGCTTCGTCAGAATGAAGCTGGCCACCTGGGCAGATTTGGAGGAATTGAAGGTGGGTAACCAATGGCTGTTGGTTTTTAAATTTGACGATATACATACACAGGGGCTTTCCATGGCGGTTAATCTTCTGGGTGCAGTTGCCGATGTCCTCATCGCCGCGGTCCTATTCTACTTCCTACATAAGTCGAGAACGGGCTTCCGAAAGTGAGTCCTTTGTAGCTCTCCTCGGCATTGGCCCAATCATCTCGCATATCTAGGTCAGACAACATGATCAGTACACTAGTATGATGCACCCAACTTTTTTTTTTATGAAAGTACTATGTTTACCTATTGTCAAGATTGCTTTCACAGTGAGCACAGGTCTACTGACCAGTGTGTGTGCTATTGCATCCTTGGTATCTGTAAGCGCGCTTCGTGTATAAGCTAACCCTAAAGTTCACATATTTGGACCCTTTAAGATTTTAGCCTTCGGACATACTTTCATTTATATCGCATTTTATTTCTGCCTGGGTCGACGTAAGTTTCCCCATTTACTCTGCATCTATGCATCTTCTTATGCTGATATGCGACTGATAGTGTACAGTAATTCCGTTCTGGCAACTCTAAATGCGCGACAAACTATTAGGCGTCTTGGTGAGACCGCTGAGGAATCTTTTCCCACACAGGCCGTTTCTAAGTCTGACCAGCCAAACATCAACTCCACGGTAAAACTCTTTCAAAATCTGGTACCTTGGCGCTCACATAATTTTAGAGATCGGCGAACATCTCAATAAAGATTAGCACAATAAGCGAATATATTCGAGAACAACGCCGAAACGCAATGGATTTCATTGCAGACACAGAGGTCAGTGATTCGTTTTGTGTCAACCTTACTATGTTCGGGTTTAGCTTGACTGATGTTCTGCAGTCTGGAGTCACTGATAGTAAGCTGATTTAACCTTACCTGATATGTAGCATACCAAACTTGTATAAGATTCTTGATATAACTGTACCATGTTTCCTGCCAAAATTTGTGACTCTACCTTTCACCTTGACTTGTCGAGACCTAACTATCCTTGTAAAACTTCTCTTTTCACCTACCCACCCAACCTTTGCCTTTTGGCAGAGTAGGATCGCCAGGTCACATACGTTCATACCTCTCTGTGCACACGATTCAACGTTGGAGATTTATCCAAACGATGTCATGTGAAATTTACCGATCATGTGATTCTTTACGGAACATGTTTTGTTTTTTTTCTTCAGCTACTTGTTCCTACTGTCCCTAGTTACTTATGGGTTCGACTTCTGGGATTAGAGGTTCGACTTCTTGCTGTGCACGTCCCCCTGGATAGGCGTGACAGTGCCCCTTCCTTTGCCGCAAGGCTTGGTTGGAGGCCAGTTGCTTCAGCTGCTAGTCGTCTTTAGTCACCTGGTCCACCCTAGTTACTTTGGGTTCAACTTCTGCCCCAAAAATGTATGTTTCTTTTCTTGTTATGTATATTGATACTGACTATCTCTAACAGGACAAATCGAGCACGAAAACCTTTTCGTGTTCATTATCTTTCGAAACTGACGGCATACCCCTTCCTCGCTTGAAATGCGAGACGGAGGATTCGCATTCCCAACATCCAGCCTCCGTCTCCATTTTCAATCGGCGGAGTGCTTTTCACGACCACACCACTCCTCTCACTCGAAGCATGAGACGGAAGGTACTCCGAACATGAAAAGGCACCAACGCTGGCTTTTTTCGTGCTTGGGTGTCTTTTCGTGTTCAGCGCCTTTCCAACTTCCAGACGACTGTTGCATGCTGAACACTGGAATATCAGGTCGCCCATGGCCTTGGGGGGATATCTCCAATTTTCCCTAAAAAGCGGTGATTAGCCTATTGATGTACAACGGTGAGGGTTACCTACTCACTTCCACTCGTCCATACTGGTCTCTTTAGGAAAACAACAACCTCACTGCTGGTTCATCTTCGCTCGAGGTGCAACGCCATCCACGGCCTGCTCTTCCGAAAATCTATCGTCGCTATTGGGATGAGAACCTTGAATCCATTTAAGTATAGGAAAAGGTGGTGAGGACGAACATGAAATGGAAAACCGGATCATCATCGGTCAGCTCCAGTCTAAATGGTGGCTGATCGTGTCGGTGACTGTGGGTGTCGATGGTCATTGGTGATTGGTGTCAGAGGACTCGTATCCCAATGTTGAGTAGCACAGGCTGCCAGTGGGACTTGGATCTTGTTGGAGATTGGGCATATGACTGAGTATCAGTTATTTTATAAAGTAAAAGAAGGGGTTTGTTGCAGAGGTCGTCGCGTGAGCACCGAAATTGTCAACTGCGGGAACGGCGGCGCTACTATGCCGAAAGGAGCTGTGCCCAAATCCAGCCTGTTCACTACTTTTTATTTTGGCTATACCAATTTGAGATTAATCCAACTCCCGAAAGCTGAGCTTGCTGAGGAGTTGAAGGTATCCCAGGTCTCTTGTATTCAAATTCTGCAGTATGGTCCATAGCACCTAAAACTAGATCGGACGTTCGGCCAAATTCCGACGATTCAGTCTGCATAGTAAGGATCGAACATGTTACAGAAATTAGAATCCCGCAGGGTCCGCTCATGGGCAACTCATCATGGGCAAAAATCAACACAAACCTCGACGTACGTTCTTTATAGGACAAAGGCGGATTAGTTTTAAGAAATGGATTATTATTTATGAATCAGATACAACCAACGGGTGTATTAGGATCAAACACTGGCAATAGACTCGTGCCCTCCATCGGAAACACTAGTACTACTAGCACTAAGCAGGAGTTGTAGCACCAGCGTATGGGTGCTGCATCCGCAAAGCACTGTATCTTTTCGCAATCGAATTTGCATCCTTTAACACAAAAATACCCCCGTTTTTACGGTAAGAAAAGTACTTTGTAAACTTGTCTCCTGGAAAGTCGAGTCGCACAGTCGCAGCCAACTCCTCGTTTCGATTTCGGCTTCTAGTTCGAAGTTGTCTAATAATTTGATGCGAGTGAATAAGTTCTCCATTATCAGCCGACCATTTTGCCTCGAAGTCCACTTTGCCTAAGTTCTGGTATTCCTCCATGAGTACCTGACAGCTATTTAGCGAAAGATCGGAGAGAAGGAAATAATGAGATTTGTTTTACTTTGAAGTCGCTCCAGTTTTGTTTTAGCTGTTCCCAAACTGTTTTACACTTGAAATTATGATAAAATTTACTCCAGTGCTTGATAGCGACTGATGCGCCGCGTATAGCAAGGGGACAGTGACTAGGATTCCACATTGGAGAGGAATCGTCCCAGAGAGAGTATAACGTATCTGGATGGGAAATTAGTCCTCGAAAACAACGCGGTTGCTGTAGGTCCAATTCGGAGTATTGTAGTTCGTAATCCCCTGCAAGTGTTATGCTGTAGATTGCGTTTGGCACAGAAGTAGATGCAGGGGAGGTCTCAGGTTGTTGGGCGAGCAATTGCAAATTAGGTGGTAAATCTGGGGAAGGCTGACTTGCAGGTAGAATGTCATTTTGGCATTCTCCGAGTAGCCTTTGATTGGCTTCGAGGGCAAGCCGTGAGGGTTGTGGACTCGGCGCATTGGAAATAAAACATTCAGGCGTAGGGGGGACGACAACGCGGTCGCTGTCTGAGTGTTCGAGAGGTAGCCTGAGAGCTGCTGCCGCTTTAATTTTTTCCTTGGAAAACAGAACAGCCTGTTGTGACTGCAGATAGTAAGATCGCTTGGTACATATTCTTCGTTTATGGAAGGAGGCGTACCCAGCTCCATGCAGCCGTCGAATTCAAGCCCGTCCCAGCTTGTACTAAATTGGTAGTACCTGTCAGTTGTTTTTGTTTCTGCATGCGTCTCCCAGACAGTTTTGTTCGCTTTGGAGGAGTAGCATTACTTCGTGTGCCTTTGTGTGGGCGACGTGCCAGTGATGATACTTGACTGCGCGAGATTCATTCACCGTTTCATCTGGCACTAAGATAAAATTTAAGCACTTACGCTGGGCTGGTGGCATTGACTAGCAGATCTACCAATGTGTTCTTAGTCAATCTGCTCCTGGGTAATTCAATTCCTGATTTTTCTGCGAGATTATGAAGGTCGATCACTTTCAATTGAAGCCTATACAGGATGGATCAGCCTTGTCTGGCCAACAGAAAAAAAGAAATTGGGAGTGTTCACAGTTTCTTTCGATCCATTTCATGCCAGTGGCCGGTACTTCTGAAATTGCATAGAGATTCACAGGTGTACGAATAGTACTTCCACTTCCTATTATAACTGAACCCGGTTTTTTTTTTTTTTTTTTGCAAACAAGTAGCCGAGACATTTGGTTTAGCTCCGTCAGGCGGCGCGCTTTCCTGAAGGGGAGCAAACTGTTGTGAACAATCATCAATGCTTTTTTTTAACTACTTCGATTACTCCCGAGTAACCCACGATGGCTCTGCCGTTGAACATGAGTGAGGCAACCGAGGTAGGAGGTTAAGTTGTTAATATGACAACACAGACATGTGGATAAATATTAATCTCTGAATCGATGACGCTGACGAGACACTCAGGCTTCACTCTTTAAAATTCTTGAGGAATCATGGACCATGATACTTCCGAACCTATATTTTGAGAAACTTGTAGTACCGAAATATAAAGGTGGTTTTCTGAGTAAGCGTAGGAGAGCATATTGTTGCTGGAGGGAATTTCCTTCAGTCTCGTCTGCTTCCTATCCTTTAAAAAATAAAGGAAAGTATTGACGAGTGGTCCTGCACCGATCTGTATGTCCGCTCGGGGCAAATTGTGATTCAATCTTTGCCACCGTGGAAGTTTCCCTGGTAAATGATTTAAGCCGTTCCATGGAAGATTCAACGTTCACCTCAGTCACGGAAGTTTCCCTGGTAAATGATTTAAGCCGTTCCGATTCAACATTTACCTCCGTGGAAGTTTCCTTGGTAAATGATTTAAGCCGTTCCATGGAACTGATTCAACGTTTACCTCAGTGGAAGTTTCCCTGGTAAATAATTTATGTAAGTAAGCCGTTCCATGGAAGTGTGGCAAATGTCGAAAAAACTATTGTACCACGGTTAGTGGTCCGATGCTTCCCTGGTTCATCAACTGCCAGTGGCCCCTCCAAGAAATTCAGTGTTGCCTCAGTACACTGGCGCTCTCTACTCCATCGTGGTCACCTTGTAGGGTTTGGAGACGTTGATCCATATACCCTGAAAATCAACTATAAACGTATTTAGTAACTCATCAGACTCGCTTGGAAACTTTAATTAAGTTAAGTAATACCCTACATTTTTAATTATATAATAGTATTCCGATCTATAAAAGTTTGGGGGCGATCGTCAACCTTCATTCTTGTCTGCCCAGAATCGTTGCCCATCAGATTTGGTGTTCAGCATGTCGAGATACACTAAGCAAGAACTGTAACGCCAATTTTCTGTTTCGTGCTATTACATTTTCCTCACTTTCTTTCAGTGAGAAACTCAAGAAATCGGAGCTCTTGGGACTGATTCACAGGCAGCCTGACGTCGGCTTTCCCCGAAAAATTGGTTCGGGTCCATTAGGTTCCCTCTCTGTTCGACAACTTCGTGCTGCGCTTGCTGGTCCTCATGGCTATGTCAAAGCGTCTCCTGAAGAGTCCCAGGCTACTGCCGCAGCCACCTTGGTGTGTCGTGAAACCAGTGATCATGATGATGATATTCGCAAATCCTTATCCCCTTCGAGTCCAAAAGTTGAGGTGCGTCAGCATTTTCATCTTTCTGCATGATCACCAGCTCATACCCACTTTGAAGGCCAATAAAACGTGCCCTGTCGAAGTTCCCGCACCAGAGGTAGTGTGCCAGTTGGCAAAATCGGTGAGTTTTCTTTCTCACCTTTTGATGCACCAAGTCATCCTTGAGTAGGTTCAGGGCGTTTCCCTCGACTCCGCAGATCAGAAAGCTACTCGTGCAGATGTATTTGCCAAGCCTCTGTTATTCAATCAAGATGTTTCTATGGACGGTAACACGTCGGACATGAACTTGGTTTTGAGCAAGTATCTGCCGTTCACTACATATGGTTTCTGATCTTCGGTTTTTAGATTCAACTCCTCAATCACTTGGAACTCAATTTTGCGTAACCTCTCCCTCCACTTCCTCTGGCGCCATTGACGGTGCTTTCGGATCATATTCCGGTAACGCGAAGACAGATGAAACGCTCATGGATGAGTTCTTTGCCAACGATTCAGGTCTTTTGGATAAGGTCACACGCATGAAGGCACATCGTCGCAGACATCAACCCGATGACCTTCTGGTCCGCGATTATCGCCTCAATATTGCACTCTATGGAACACTCATGAATCATCGATGGGAGGTAGGCGCTGTTCCCGATTACCTTTCTTATATTCATATATTTTATAGAATGACACTGGACGGATTTTAAGCAAGAAAATCTTGGTGTATCTTGGCATTAGTGGACCGTGGCTGGCCAAGGCACGGAATGTCGTTGCGCTACTTGATCGCTTTGGCCCGGGTTCCCCAAATCCGGATCCTCTGGTAGTGGAGCGGTTATCAAGCAAAGCGGTCACTAAGAAGGGTGATGACATACTTGTGTTTCTGAGGAATCGTGAAGCTGCAATTGAAGCAGCTGGGAACATTGTGTAAACCTCGAAACTTATATTTTCTTCTTGTAATTCTTGCAACCTGCATATATTCTCCAATCGCACCTTAAACGGAAGTTGAATGTTGAGTGGTCCGATTCAACGATGACCTTATGGACTTACATGTGGCTGGGCCAAAATTGATAACCACTACGACAAACTATAGTATTCGACGCGATTCGCCCCTAGGTCGTTTGAGACATTGTCACTGTATTCGACGTTCCTGGTCGCATCTTACAGGGTTTTTTGATGTTCAGCCAGTTCAGAATCAGGTCAAGGATCATACAAAATAGCGAATTGCGAAATGAGGTATGGCATTACACTGATACATGCAACATACAAGAAGACATCGGAATTACACATGCAACATACAGAAAAGGTAATAAAGACAAAAATGACCTACGAAAATTGCAGTTGCTGCTTGCTGGCCATAGAGAGGGGTGTACCTCTCGCCTTTTTGTCATACATACCATTATTTGATAGTGGGGCCACAGCAGTGACAGGAACGACCGCAATAATGGCAGACAAGCTTCGGTTTGCGATATGGATTAAAGTAATCTTCTCGGGGTTCGTACGGGTTGTCGTTCCAGGAGAAGAGGTACCTCAGAATGCTCGAATGCGAAAAATCTTGAGACCACCCACCCCATTCGCAAACGTCAAGGATTGACCAACGTTTTTCCCTAACAAGGTACTGACACCCTCCTCGGCGACAGCTGTGGCCCCCATACATTTCGGGGTCAAGTCCAATGTCAATAAGGTTGTTTCTAAACAGCTCAAGAAAAGCCGCTGAGCTCTAGATAAATCGAGATCAAAGACCATGCTAGCATGAAAAAACTATAAGCGACAAACAATGGGCCGGTCCTGAGATGGTGATGGTGCTTGACCATTAGATCCTGGAGCCCGAAAAATATAGCCCTGGCAATTTTCATTGCCACAGGCCTGGATCCATTGGGAAAGTGCACGGACAGCACATATTGCTTCATCCTCAGGTTCGGACATCCACAAATAATATGGCTTACTACCTAATAGGATTTTCTGAGTATTGGACAAGAGTGATGGGATTGAACTCCAAACCTCCAAACTGATGAGTTTTCCTTGAAGACAAAATGACTTCGATCTTCTCTGGAGAATGAAATATGATGTCTTCGAAGCGTAAGCTCAAAGCTTCGTCAATGCGAAGTAGACATATGAATGCCATGGTGAGAACGGCGTGCACTAACAACCGACGACGTGGACTTCCCCAGAGGTCTCCATCTTTCTTGGTACGTGGCGTGAATGGCTGGATGTCGCATCTACCCTCAGCCTGGTTAAAGGTATATATATATTGAAGGACTTCTTTAGTAAGGGCACGGGAACTAATGGCGTAACGATCTCCAGCTGCATGCTTCATTATGGTAAGCCAGAAGTAAAGATTGGATTGGAAACCGCACTTACTTTACGCTTGCGGAGTGCCACCATGTAACGAGCGACTTGAATCGAAACCGACGGATTTCCATTCCATTCTCCGCTTTCGCTATTCAAAATCCAGTCGCGTTTGCCACGTCGATGATTTCTTCCAAAACCGTATGTTAAGGAGGACCGAAGCTTCATCGCATGTGTATAGGTTGAGACGGGTGTGCCTGGGTCTTTCTTACATCCATTTGGCTTGATAATATCGCAGCTGTCCTCAATTTGTAATGAAAAAAAAGGAACAGAAGATAAGAAAACGAACTGTGACATTATCCAGGCGATGATCCACAGAGGCGTTTGCTCAGGCATCGAGTCGATAGTAAATATAGATTTGGTGTTTTCAAGATATCCGTTCTGTTGCAGCCAGGACTCAAAGTGGGCCATGTATCTGCTTTTGGGTCATCCAAAGGTTATAAAAGATACCTGTGGGCACACCTTCGATAACTCGCATCCGTTCCTTGAGCGACTTCGATGGAGATATCACTGAGATATTCTTCAAATTCTTTCGGAAGAGTTTCACCATGGGCAGGACTTTGCACGTCACTATACCTGAGACTGAATAAAACCAGAGGAAAGTTGAACAAAATGCTTACTGAGGTGTATCAAGCTGACAGTTGTCGAGGGCAATAGGGAGGGTTGTCCACAGGTCTTCGGAATCGCCGTGTTTCTCAGAATTGATATTGGAATCAACTTCCGTAGTCGAAACACTTCCTGTTGCATTGTCTAAAACCTCTTGAACGCCATGCAAATCCATGATAGAGAGTGAGACAGGTTAGGCTCGTGACCAGCCTGATAAGACAAAAAGTTTCTGTCGCTCTTCTCCCTTGAGATTTTCGCCATCGAGCTTCAACCCAATCGTTACTCTGAGTAAAAATCTCTTTCTTTCAGCCGCCAAAAATATCTGACTTCTAACCATGACAGATTCCAAGCGACGACATGTATAGTATATAGACGGCAAAATAAGGACTCAGATCTAGTGTTCTAAGAATTCTTCCAATGTCTGTCCAAGTATTTCCTTCTGATATGCGCGACTCTGCCACCTACGTGTTGCATGCTCAACAAATTCCTGCACCTCCTCATCGTCTGTAGCCTCCTCAGCTTTCGGATCTTCATCATACGTCGAGGCCGACAGGTGAACAGATAAAATCCCACGATGAGAATATTTAGCCAAGATAACCACCTGGAGCTCTCCCCCCTTGAGATTTTCGCCGTCGAGCTCAATTTCAACCCAATCGTTACTCTGGGTAAAAATTTCCCTTGCTTTCGGCTGTACTACTAAGCCAATACATTCCAACGAAACAGATGTGCTTACGAATGACATGATAGTCGGATTAGGAGAGCCTTGTTGGACTTCGGTAACACCGAGACCAAATTTGTATAAGCCGTCGGGCCTGCCGCCGTACTTCTGTGGACGATGAGTCAACCAGATATCGATGCTCCCGTCAGCATTTCCCGAAAAACTGAATTTCAGCTTCATTCTGGACATCGCGCTGTCACTTGATCCAGGAGGTAAAATCATATATGTGAGTTCGATGTTCTCAAGAACATCTTTAATATGGAATGAATTTGTAATGGCTGCACCACGCTGAACAGCTATTGAACAGTTAAAGCATAGGTTGGCCAGTGAATGACATGTACTTACAATTGCCCATAGAACAGTCGACATTTTGAAGTTGGCTGACACAAGCGGCCGGTGGTCCTGCACGTTATCAAATTTGGTTACCATTATTGGAGGCGCACAAAGGGAACTGCTTACCTTTTTCAGAAATCAGCATTAAAGCGGCAAGCAGGTCGCCGAAGGTCAGAGGGGAATCGCCCAACACATGAGCCGGCGTGACTTTCTTGGTTGAGAGAGGGTTTGGCATCGTAAGAGGAAAAGACTTGGAGTCGGTAAGTTTATGCCGACCTTTTATGTAATCGCCGAGGATGCTGAGACTGGGTTTCTCACCTCTCTGTACTTGGTAGTGCGATTTGGATCTGTGCACTGTCGCCGATTGACGTAATAAATGCTCGCGCTACGATTACGTTGGCGTTTTCAGGACTTCAAGAAAAACTTAGAGTTCAATTGGCATACAAAAAAGGAGGTTACTTATGAGTATGTAGGTGGTTCCGGGATCAGCTTTTGAAGAAGCTTCAGGATTCATCTAAACTCCAAATCATACACTAAAGCTCCAGCCAAATACGAACGAGGTACTGAGAGGAGAAATTTTGCAGATGTCAGTGCGCTAGTACTACGTGATGAACCTCATCAGGAAATTGTTGAATAGATAATTGAGAGCAATTAATAGTTATTCACATGAACCCTTGTATATTTTGAACAATCTCTTTTACTCAAATCAATTTGCCTCCAAAGGTGAATATTTGCTAGAATTTACTAAGAATTTATGGCCATTTTCATATCATTTATACTGATTAGTACACTTATTATGATTTTACCTAATGCTTATAAGATAAGAGAAGATTTACTTTCTGACTGATATCTTATAATTAAGAGGAAGGGGCTCCCATGGTCGAATATGGTCCGTGGGATGCTTACTTAATTGCCTTTTGTGGAACCGCCCTCTCTTAATATGCGCACAGCCACAG
>QDKV01005260.1_pt1 | contig 40820 bp, 40 predicted proteins | sample 1861101 | NCBI WGS metagenome assembly QDKV01 (sample SAMN04275158, study PRJNA302643) | Fungus metagenome, whole genome shotgun sequencing project. | isolation source: fruitbody | host: Mallocybe terrigena | place: Sweden | collected 2013
TGATCGACACTTGTAGGCATAGACGCAAAACGGACAAGCCGTACCGGTTAATATTGGCTTAGTCAGCAAATAAGTATATAACAATTAAAGGAATGTAAATTGGGTATCATACTTGAATGTACTCTATGGAATCAAACGAATGGTGTGAGCTAATGAATGTGTGTTAAAGTGAGAGTCTGAATCTCCCATCTCGACGGAGAAGAGTGTCCAAGTCCAAAGTACATGAGCGACGCGCAAAGCTGATGTGCTTTCCTCCACCTTATCCACAAATATTGGGATAACGGTAATCCGTCGGATTGGATGGAATCCATCCGTTCGCCAAACCAGCCTGATAGCTCCATTCATCCGTCTGCTCTGTCTTCCATGTCCATTGGAGCCATCCCTGAGCCTTCTCGAAAGTGATAACCTGCGCTTCCCAGTGCTGACGCAGGAACTCTTTGTAACTATCGCTGAATGTTGCCGCATTGCCGGTCAGTCCTTGGCAACTGCCTACACGAGTAGACCCGGGATAAGTGCCGTCGTAGCGCGAGCCCACACCACGGCCGTTGAGATATTTGGCGCAATCGTTGGCAGCAGGCGTCCATTCACCAACGACGACCCACATCGGGGCGGTAGTAAGGTCGTCTGCGTGGCTGCAGGCAGATTGGATATGTTGCGAATCACTCATTTGGTTACCCTTTCTCGCAAATCAGACAATGTGATCAGAATTCAACAGCACGAACTCACAGAAACAGAGAACATCTCATAAATGTGAGTGTCGAGGATGACGCCATCATATTTGGGAGGCGGCATGAAGTTATCCCAGTAAGATATGGGCTGGAAAGCATCATGTATCATGACAACCGTGTTGCTTGGCTGCGACTCTCCGTTAGGATATCTAGAGGCGAGATCAGTATGCTACCGAAAGAAGATAACCATCTGAATCCCTACCGAATATTGTCGTAACTGTCATACCAAAACTGTTTAGTTACGTCCAGCATTTGTTGACTGTGGAAGCCAGCAGGCCTTGAAAGAATAGATCAGAGGAGCCCCGGTATTATTTGGGTTCGCTTACTCGTTGAGAGGGGCGATAACAGGTATAACAGTCGGATCGTTTGAAAACATGGCAGCAAACGTTTTGATAATGGCATTTGTGCGGTCGATGTTACTTTGCTTGGTTTGCCATGTCCTAAATACCAAGTGGGGTCGAATAAGTCGAAGGAAGAAAGATTGATCGAACGTACGGAGCGTCCATTTTCTGGCCAGAATTATCAAAACTTCATTACGAGGCATTAGCGAGAGTCAGTTCAGAGATGCGATTTTAACAGACCCATTCTGACTTCCAGGTGCTCCTACAAACAGAGAAGAATTAATTTATGCCCATCCAGTAATTGAACCTTGGACTGACCGTGCAAGTCGATAACAAGTTTGAGGCCATGATGTTTAGCCCAACGGACTGCCTTCCAAAGGTAATCAACCTGTCCATTAATAAACGGTTCTCCGCCCGACGTGTCGAAGGCCCAATATCCGATTGGCACACGGACATGGTTGAGACTAATGCCAACGCGAACGTAAACAGAGAGACGATTAGACATGAGTGAAAGAGATGTACCCAGCTGCAGCAATGGCGGCAAAATCTGTCTCGGTAATCCATGTGTTCCAGTGAACCTGGAGCGTGGCGGTGGCCTCAGAACGGTCTTGGTACTGACAAAACGTCCACTCGTCAATAATCCTTGGATCGCCAGTGTTGTCAAAGAGTGAGGGGGTGATCCAAGGCTGAGGGAGTTGTTCGAGTCGTATCCAAATTCATAGAACTATGTCACTGTACCTCCAACACGAGCCACCCGCCTAAGTTGACGCCACGAACCTTCTGGGATCCATAGGGGAAGCCAAGAGAGAGAGAAAGGACGACGGGAAAAAAGGAAAGGACGCCTAGGCTGGCGAGGAGGCGGGGGAGAAAACACATCGAAAAAAAAACGAAAACGAACGAGCCACTGGGCTTCTACGTTTGGATAACATGGTTTATATGGTTGACAGTTCGATCCAAGAATAGACTTATTCGGCTCATTTCTTCTTCGGGACCTCCTGGTGTGAATTCTACTTTTTGAAATGCCACAGTGTTACCAATTTTTCGCATTCCCTTTGTTGCACTCGGCAGAATTCAGATACAACCATGGCTGTTATATCAGTGTCAATTTTAAGCAAGAATTTGAGATATACCTCACTTCAAACATCAAGAATTCTGGGTTATAAAAAGAGGACAGGTAGAATATCACATGATGTTACTCATCACCAGCATTGAACGTTGTGCCAGATCTTTTGTCCGTCGGACCGTTGTCTTTACTTTAGGTATAAAGCGAGTTTCTTTACCACTTGGTATTTCTTTCTGGATAAGACCATGCATCGCGGAATGCAAATTCGATGCTGTTCCTGTTCTAATTTACGTATCTCAGTTGGCTTCCTCGCCGAATACATAAAAAAACAAGTCAGCCATGCGATGTGATTCTATTCCACTCACTCTCCATCTAATGGTGCCTTCAGTTGAAAAATCAGAAGAGGTGAATTTGGATTTGAGGTATGCAAGCTTTTTCAACTTCCGAATCAAATAGCAGTACTAATGATTTCTTCTACAGTACACGAAAGAAGATCATTATTCAAACAAGGCCATCCAAGTCCGTGGAGGGAAATCGAACTCCTTATCCCACATTGTCGATCTTCAAGTCTGCTGTTGATCAGAGACCATGCATCGAAAAGCCCGAATCGAAGCCCGTCCAGGGCCTTGATAAAAGTACAGCCACGGAGGAGTCAAATGTGAAGCGAAAGCACCCCGCTCTGCCTTCACGCCAACCAAAGACGATGGTGTTCATTTCGTCACCAAGCACTCCTACACCCGAACCAATCAAACTGATTCTCAACCCAAATTATCCTTCGCCATATGCCGAAGAATACGCTAAATGCCCCTGTACCATTGGTAGTCGCCCCCTATGCCAAAGGTGCCAATTGATGTGTTTATCTGATAGGTATTTGTGTCTTTTTTTAACGCTCAAAGGAAAAATGTTGTATTGAGGAACTCATAGATTCTGCCGACTCGTAGACGCGCAGTGCCAGAATTGGGGCATACTACTCGCGACCATTCTTTGCGTCATGCCAGCCCGAAAACGAATACCCCGGCTTAGAAATCGTACATCTTGTTCAATATATCGTCCGTTTCTTTCTACTATACACACTGCACTTGATATCCCAATTTGAACAATGTAAGAAGTGAAAATATTAAAATTGATTTATGCTTTTCACTATCTACGAAGCGATTCTATTTGGATTTGGAAACTCAATAGCTGCAATTTCGTTAAGTCATGCGGGAATGCAAAATTGCATCCGTGCTATGAGTTATTATTCACTTGGTCTACTGCAGCCATCGATAACCTCTCTTCAGCTTCGCGCATTCGTTGACTCTGTGTTTGAGCACCGATTATTTTACCTCTCGATATTGATTCAGCAATGACTTCTCGTCTCATTGTGAAATTATGAATGACGATGAAGAGTACGGTCTGACAAAAAAAGACAGAAAGCAATAAGTCCCATGGAAGATTGGCGCAGAAAGCTGAATGGGAACACACAGCAACAATGCCAGCAATGAGCAACCTATCCGTCCTCGAGTCATCTACCGCACCACTGTCGTACAACTCTTGTCGTTTGTGCTGCATGGCTCTGTATGCAGCCGTCGTTTGATACCTGTCCATTAACGTCGTAGCTGCCCTTGACTGAGGGCCATTTAGGGCCGTCTTTCTTCTCAGAGCATCATACGCAGCTGTGATAGCCCGAAAGCGTGCGTGCGCGTCGTCTGCCGATAGGCTGGTCGATAACAAAGCAGCTGCTTTGTCAGGGTGGTATAGTCGGACGAGGTCGTAATCTATTCAGACGATTTGGTGAACATGGAATTCCATAAATCGGTGGGAAAAAAAACATGCATCGAGCCTTGATATCGGCGTCTGAAGCGCTATAAGGCAGATGAAATATTTGGTGAGGTGTTGGGTTTCGATGGGCAGGATAGGGATAAGGATTCTTCGGGGTCTGGTTTGTCCTTTCGACCGTGTGTGCATGTCGCCTGGTCTTAATCAGGCTTAAATAGATGGTACAACAGCGTGAACTTGTACAACAATTACGAAGACTTGGAGAATGCATCAGTCTCGGAAAGGGAGGATATAGTGGCGGCTTTCGGCTTTCGCCGGTCAAGAAATCGCAATTACAGAGTACATTTGGCACAACAATATCAGCTAGAGAAAAGTGAAGAATAATAGTTGAAAAATAGAAATCAGTTAGCGGAAAAGGTAATTGTAGAAGCTTCTGCTGCTCGGTAGACCGTCTGCAGCGCGTTTATTTACTCTAGCTCTGCGTCGCCGTCGCACTCGTATAGGAGATCGCGAAGGAGATGATGATGACCGTAGGGGAGCCCAGTCACGACGACGAGGGAAACCACTTTGAAGAGGATTAGGACGAATATCCGTCAAGGCTCTATCAGCACCAATTACCACTCCCAACGGACCTGCACCTTGGGCTTTCCCAACAACAGTGACAGACGGCTGAATAGCTGTAGGACCCACTGAAATCTTCTCCAACCGCGTTTGTAAAATATCAACGCTAATTTCAAGGCCGGTGCTGACTTCTGAGCCAGAGTCAACCTCATCATCTCCCACCTCTTCCTCTTCGGCAACCAGGAACCAGTTATCTTCTGGTACAGGGGGCAGGGGACTCGGAGATTCTGCGATAGCGGGAAGCGCGTTGTTATGGTCCTGTTCACTATCCGATCCCAAATCTCCTTCAGATATCAAGTCGGTATCAATGTCGGTATCAGGATTAGACGAATATTCGAGATCTGTCACTGGCGGCGTCTCCAGCGCAGCGCAGGCGCGTCGATCAGGGCGTGTAACATTTGGACGGAGAAGGTAGGTAAGACGGTTCTGGTTTGTCCCTCTACCTTGAATGAAGCTAAGAGAAGTTTGTCTGGAGGAAAGTATGGAGACTTACTGAAGCTGACCACTTCATGATAACGAGCGCAACAATGGACAATGTATCTTGCGAATGCATCATCTGTTATCCGCCAAATCAACTGCAGCGGCGTCCTGGAGACTTCTACAATTGCCCCAGTAAGTTCAACGGGCTTTCCAACAGATTGCAGACCACTGTTAACATGATCGGGACGAAGGACCGTTCCGCCTTCAGTGAGCCATTCTACAATTGCTGTTTCTACATCGCGTACCAGTGCCTCTGCCTTTCCACCCGCTCGACGTAAGTCGCGGCGCATTCCCTTCAGACTGACAGAAAAACGGCCTGCATTGGCAGAGGCCAGATCTGTCTTGGGAATGGAAGCGGTAGGTACCTTCACAGTGCGCGGAAGATAAGATGGCAAGGGCTCTGGAAATGTAGACTGGGCCTGTGGAATAGGCAACGTATAATCGTGTTTTGTCGCGGCGACAATGTGAGGGTTTCCGATGAAGCTAGCTGGAAAACGGGAGAGATAAGATAATGCAGCATATTGTTGAGAGATCCGAACCGTTGTCTTTACGTCGTATCCAGCGCTTCCCTTCATTCTGTTCCCTGATGCGCCTTCTCTCCTGCGTGGTAGCTTGCTTAGACACATCGTTGGAAGGCAGTATATCATGAAGATAAGAGAAGCGGCTGGTTAACCCCGGATTGCGCAGAATTGCAGGGAAAGAGAGAACAGGGGCTGAGGAATCGGTCATGGCCACCTTGAACAATGACTTCAGCCGCAAAGTTTGCTAAAGGGCAATTAAACGTAACGTTCAACTCCTGGCTTCTGGCCTGGCAGTGATAAAGTTGTTTACGTCTATATAATTTACATAATATAGAAAAATATTCCCGCATATATAATGTCCGCAAATCCACAGAATGATCATAATCCATGAGTGTATCAATCATCCGGTGATCAATCTAGCGACGAGGTATAGTGTTGAACCAGCAAATCTCTACAAGTCTTTTAGCGATCACTAGGGCGCAGTGTATGATGATACTTACCACACAATTGGTTATTGCCGTGAAGGCCAACACAAATATGAGGTAGCCTTTGATTTTTGTTAAGCCTATATCTTTCCCAAAAGCATCCTCGACATGCAACCCGCTGAGAATGATAAAGATGAGCATGCCCTGCCAATATGTGTGAATGATATCTTGTCTGTTAAATACTGGCTCAGAACTTACGTTCGACAACACCCAAGCCAGAAGAACATTTGTTTTGACATTGGTATAGTACACCTTCGCAGCTTGCTCTTTCTCGGCGATGCTTTGTGTCACCTTCTTTTCTTTTTCGTGATAGACAGGGATCCGATCCCGCAAATTTGCCAAAGATTCTTCGTAAATGCTGTCTATGTCGGCAGCCTCTGTCGGCATTTCAACATCTACATGTGACTGACTGTCCTGAACAACGGCGCCTAGATCAGTGTCAGGTATATCGTCTTGCTTAGTACCCCACGAAATCTGAAGCGACATTTGTAAATCACGGATTCACGGAGTAAAGAAGAAAGACGAACGTCGTCGAGATTCGAGAATGCGTAACTGTTGACGGAAATCTTGTTAGCCCAGTAATTTATTCAAGTCAAACTTAACGCACATGCTCAACATGTTGATGTACATGGGAGAAAGAAGCATATAAGGAATAAAGCTGGTGATGATATGCCAAGGGTCGAAGGCCAACAAGCTGCTGAATGCATATACTGAGAAAAGAGATGATTAAAAAGATTTATACTTCACAGTCGGAAGAGAAAAATACACACATCCAAATGTGATGAGAATACTGAAAAGCATCACCGAGTTTGTAGTACCTCCTTGACGTACAGCTTGTATGGCGCATATAATGGAAGCAACAACCATGTAGACCATGAGGACGCTCATGGCTATTGCAATGGTTTTGTACTTGAGCTTTGCCCTACAATAGCTAGCTCCAGCATACAAATCCTCTTAATAATTATGAGAGGCTCACGCTGCAGGTTTATTTCCCATTGAAAAGAGGAAACACGAGACTATTATAGTTGCCATGACGAACTAAAGCGACGTGAGAGACATTTAGAGATTGCAAAAATACGTACTTGGGTAAATCCATTGAAGTAGTTGATCCCCGTCAGGCCGAATGAAGGGTCCTCCAAGGAGGTTGTAAGGACCACCTGTGCCTGCTGTTGAATTGCTTTATTCAGACAACCAATGGACTGGGCTTACAAAGAAGATGTAGTAGTTGCCCTAAAATAATACGTCAGAAACATGCACACCGTCATTAATCAAGAAGTAACCCTCACGAGACCAAACCAAGAGAAAATCAGGTTAATAACATTGTAAATCGTTTCGATTGTTAAGACAGTCTTGCGGGCGAAGCTGTGTCCCGAACGCAAAATCTGTCCAACATGGGCGATGGCATAGGTTGCAGCGAAAAACGAGCCATTCAGCCATCGCCTGCGTTGCGAGATGAACTCGGGTAATGTGTCTGGCACGTCGGTCTCGCCGACTGCACCTTTAACATATTTGAGAACCCTGAAATCCTCTATTAGCAGGTTGAAGACATCAGCGTATAAAATGCAAACCAATTCGAGTTGGCTTTTGCAACCAGTTCGAAGCATAAAATACGCTTGAATAACAGTAATCAGTAAAATAACACAAACGGCTTTTAATGAAAATAACTCTACATCCTCAGCGAGATCTGTAGAGAGTTAGACATGAATTGACGGATATGCAAAACTACGTACACATGTTTGAGGTGAAAATGTCAGTATCTCGCCCATGCAAAACCTCACCCTTAAAATACGACGCGAGAGGACCCATGCCATTTTCGTCGTTTTGTAAAGCAATATATCTAGAAATCAGGCGTCCTGAGTTGTATTCTATCGCAAAGATTTAAAATGTGTACCTGTATGCAGAAAATGCTCCGGGCTGTGGAATATGAGCTGATGTGTGCGAAAGAGAACTGGCAACGCACCAAGACACTGATGTACCCGAATATCGACTCTGTTGGCTTGTCCAGAATACAGCTGACCTTGTATTCAAAATTCTGAGCCGCCACTGAAAGGCGTTTAGAAACACCTAATACACAGAGGTAGGAGACTCACCAAGTGGATTTAATAGTTCTGACCAATTCTTGCCTTTATAAGCTGCAATTTCACCACAGGCACCGGCCACATTTGAATTAACGTCGAATGTCTTCCATAATTTGTAGAGGCTCGTGCTTCCTGGGCGCGTTCCAACATCAATAAGAACACAGACATTTGGCTTGTGACATGAAAAAGTTAATGATCGTTTCTTGGAACAGCGAAAGAACGTTTCACCTGCAGCATTGGAGCAAAGGCATTGAAGAACCATCGGTGACTGTTGATCTTCTTCTGATTCTTTTCCTTGAGACAAAAAATAATTTGGGTCGGTACTATACCCTTGTCTGGATACTTGAAGTGCAAATTGGGATCAATTGCAAAAGAGGTGGTATACTCGAACAAATGTGCTGTGACTTCCTTTCCATTGACACTCCGCTTCATATGGTCTCCTGGCTGATAAACGCCCAGAAGGGTTAGACAGTCAAGTACCCGGCGATGTATCTTCTTCCGCCCATCGGCTACTATGCAGACAACAACCTTCCATAAAACAAGTTAATTGCTGTTTGCTTATTACATCGGTCTCTTACCTTTTCCCATGCATTAGGTCCCCAGGTTCGAGAATTCTTCCTTGTACATAAATGTGAGATATTTCGCATTACACCGTACATTGTTCTACAAAATAAAACTTCGTCTTCCTGGTGAATTCAAATTGTCAAGGCGGTTAGAAGAATGACAAAATAGAGAACAACTCGCATTGTACATCGTTATCACGATAAATAGTTCTGTTCTTCTGCCAGATTCGTTCTGCCTTAAAAAGAAGCCTTTCTTCTCGAAGTCGTCAGGGTCACAGGTCACCGCAGTATACCGCGTCTGGGACATCTCAGGGTTGCCACGCCATGGCAGAACCAACTTCGGAGGCACCTCTAGATCGATAATCAAATTCCCGTTCGTTAATTGCACTCGCCTTCTCGTCTGATGCCTCCGAACCGCTCGGCCTGTTGGGGCCGGGCCAAAATGGCGGGTCTCGAGAGGTGTCTCGAGAGGGAGTGTATAGAGGGTCGAAGTTGGTGTCTCGGGTTCTGGATCAAAAACCACGGACTGTCCGTTTGGGAGGTAACCTTTTTCTGAGTAGTAATGCCCGTGTTTGTCACCGTAGTCTTGCTGGAGAGACACCTTTTCCGAGTCCCCATCGTGGTCATTGGTTGGATAGTTGACAAAATGTACGGATTCATTACCAACGACATAGTAGTCTTCGTCATCGACAGCGGGTGTCGGCGACCGTGATCTCGGTGGATGATAAGTTGCTCCAGATTGCAAACCAGATGCGTATGCTTCCGTGTCATAGTAAAAATGATCGACTTCCGTACCTGCTGGAAGGTCTTGTGGGTTGGCAACGTAAGAATGGTTGGAATGATTGTAGAAGCCGACGGGGCTAACTGGTCCTGGGGCGGGTGTGGGTACAGCAGGTAACGAGTTTGTAGTAGAGAAAGGGTCGATCACGGTGCGTCCTGTAGAAGATAATGGTCCGGAAGACAGTTGTAGAGTTTGGCCCGTGATTATGGGCTCCAGATACTGCCCTGGTTGGTATGGTTTGTACGTTGCGTTGGGGGGTTGCAGGAAGGTTTGTACTTCTGTATTGGAATAACATTCTACCGCTGACAAAACGGTTGTAAACGGATCTGCCGGATCATAGGACAGACTATTCTGTGGATACTGTTGGTCAACCGTGCTAGCAGCTGTGTCGTATGTTGAGTTTATGTCTGGATTGTTGTATCGATTCGACAGAGGGCTAGTAGATTCAGAGATTGTATCACCGCTGGGAGTTTTCGTGCGCGGTATGGGCTTCCTTCGTGAAGCCATACCAAATTGTTAAATGTTCAGATCAGCGAGAATTCAACCCAGTGATTTTCAGAAGTCAGTTTAATAGACGCGTCTGTCAGTGTCACATGACCGTACATTGTAACTGTTGTTACTCAGCGTCACTGTCACAGATAACCTGTGTCACAAGCTCAGTCACCTAGTCCCGGACTCAGGTTCAGTTCACATAGCTGGAATAAATCTCTGCCGTGTACCTGTTGAGGCCAGTGTATTGTTGGGTACGATTTTTTTTTCTATATTTTCTTGTCGATTACACTTCTGAACACCAACTACGCTACAGGAAATTCCGACTCGGTGTTGCCCGCTGGCGTGTTCGGACTCCTCCAGATAATCACAAACTCTCCACCCACGAGGCATTAGCTTTCTGTTTTTGACGAACTGGTGTTACTTCATTTACCGAAGTACACGAGGCAGAATCGTTAAAGCAGTGGTCCACGCATTCACATCGTGCTCTCACCCATTGCAATGTCCGTCTGTACCATCAATAATTCCTCCTTGCAATGGACGTCGCTCTCTCAATTGTAGCTGGCTTTGGCCTACGACTTTTCTTAACTTCCGCTACGGATGCAGGTCCCTCAAGCCCTTTAACCACGGCCCTGCTGGGTTTATGGGAAGGGGTAGTCGTTCATCAAGTGTCTGCTCGTTCAAATTCTCCACGGCTCGATCATTTATTGGCTTATGGACTACGCCTGGCAATCGACTTACTCATCTCAAAAGAAATTCCCCGAATGATTACAGTGTTCGTTTTTAGTGGGTTGGCGGCATTCATTTCGGAGTCCGTTGTTCCGCATACCAGTCTTCGTTTTGCGATTAAGAAAGAACAAGAACGAGGAAAGGAACGACGCCACAGACCTTCTCGCTCAGAATCGTTGGCTGCTCCCATTATCTCTACAACACTTCCCCCCAGAATTCGTGCGTATAGACCTCCTGAACAAGAAAATATGCTTGCAACCTCTACTCCGGCACAACTCTCTACCCAAAAACTCCATGCACCTATATCTCATTTTCCGCCCCTTACACCTCCTAGTTTCTTTTTGCAAGAGCATGAGGACTCATGTATCTACTCCCCTGAACAAAAACCTGTCCAAGTTTCTACAGTTGAGAAAGCCGAACCATCCCCTCTTCCAGTTCGGCCGCGATCGGGCATTGCATCCATTCTTGAAACGTCCCCAGAACCAGGTTTGGTTGTCTCTATTCCAGGCGCTCTGCTCACTCCTCCAGAAAGCGCTCAGAGTGCCATTCCTTCAGATGGGCCAGTCGATAACGAAACGAAGAACGATTCTCAGAACTTGGGTTTCGAACGTGAGTTGTATACAATACCCGAATTATCTTCCCCGGAAGACGACAGCCCACCTCGACCTAGCGCCCAGCCAACTCGCCCGTCTCAGGACGTTCCAGAAACTGCCATTCATCTGGACTCGCTTCCTGCTTATATGTCGTCTAGCAACGTGAATGCCCCGCTTCCAGTTCCTAATGCCGATATGCGCCAATCGAATGGCCTGAGTCGGTGGCTTGCTTCTCAGTCCACTCATGCTAGCATTGACACCTTCTTAACGAATCATTTTTCCCCAAATATATCCCCACCTGGTCCGGATCCATTGCCCGTACAAGTTCGAATACACAACCAAGATTCTAGCCCGAAAAAGCCAACTTTGTACAAAAGCAACGGACAAAGTGGAGATGACAACGAAGAACACATGGATGCTGATGGGTCTGTGGTTCCTGAGGATAATGAGAGTGACCCATTGCGTACGCCTGCAGCCCCGAATGCCCTGCGTTTGGAAGACGAGAATGAGTTCGATTCTGATCCACTACAGACTCCCCAACAACAAACTGGTATGTTGTCCCCTTTAGGTCTTGATGTCAGGTCTGGTCTGGATAGCCAACCTGAAAGTGGAGATTCTACTCCTGGACGAGAAGTGCCTCGATCTGCCGCTACACAGGACCAATTCCCTATCCCAGGGTCCTTATCTCAGAATGTCCTTTTGCAAGCGCCTTTGCCTTCGTCCGGCCCTCTCTTCGGGAGGACCATTCCTCCACCACTTGAATCTCCTCCCCCTCCATCTCCTTCAACGATCAATTCGGGTGCCAGCGACATCTCGATTCTTTCTACGCGGATACCAAGTAAATTGTACAGCAAAGCGGACGAGTTGCGTCAGAAGGCTCGTGAAGAAGAGAAAACAAGAGCACAAATTGAGAGCGAGCGACAGAGAGCCGAAGCGGAAGGTCGAACGTTGGATGCGCTGTCTCTGAAAATCAAGGTCCGGGACCTTGATCTTGGAGCTCAAAAATTGCACGAGAAAGCTGCAAGACGTTATTACGCGGGTTCGTTCTTTTTTCTTCCCGATACTACCCCATACTTAAATCTGTTCAGCTCGCAACGCTGTTGAAATACCGAACAAGATAGATGTTCATGGATTACGGCCACGCGAAGCTTTTGACCGTATTGAACGTGCGATTGTTAAAGCCAGCAATGAAGGGAAGACATTGGTGCGCGTCATCGTTGGAAAAGGCCTCCATTCAGTCAATCAACAACCTACCCTAAAGCCGGCGGTGCAGAGGGAGATGCAAAGGTATGTTTGGTTTATTGTACGCGATCAACAACCTAGATTATCCTTCTAGACTAAGATTCCCATGCGAACTCGACCCGCGTAATCCCGGTGTACTAAACATCACTATACCACGCGTTTCTCCTTCAGCTACCAAATAATTGCACATTGCTTTTTTGTAAATGCTCCTTATCAGATACCTAATATTTTTGGTGCTTTCATTGTTTATCGTCGGGTTGAGTATGAAACAGAATAACTATGTAACTCTTGTAGCATTTATCGAGCAATCGGCTTAGTGTCAAGTGTGACTACTACTCGGCAGTGGCCCGGGTCTCTAATTTTAAAACGATTTTACCTCTCTTGGCTACGGCCCTCCAAGTGGGCCACAACACCCCTAGCGGAACAACCGAAGAACAGGACTTGTGACTTTCGGATTGGAATTGTCTGGCTGTTTGGACTTAGTAGGGGTTCTCATACCGCTTTTAACCTTGGGTTACGCGGGAGCATTCTCCCTCTTGAACTTCCAAAGTACATTCTTCGACTTGATCTCCCTGTACTCTGAGGATGATCGATATATGTAACTCAGGAAGTGTGTTCTTTGTCACTAAAATCTGACACAAGCTGTCCGCTCCGTCGTTCTACCGCATTGACCACCTGACGGCTGTTTGGTTTCGTAATGTTTTGGTCTGGCTGTGTGGACCTATCATTCATATTGGAATTTACAAGTAATCCAGGTCGATCATTACAAGTCGTGTAGGCTTTGCCGGAATATACGACATTTATCCAATGAAAATTGTCCTTAGAAAACCCAAGGAATGAGTTTACATGGAACTCGTTGTGACCACTCGTCCCACTGCTTGCCGAACTTTTTTCTGAGTGCCTCGTCCTCTTTCGACATACGCGCTAACAGCCCTGATAAAATCGTTACCGAAACCGAGGTGAGTATAAGAGCCGCGCCCTTGCCGATGTAGCTATTGAAAACACATTCTCGAATATAGGAACCCTATCGTCTTGGATCAGTGTCCGGAATATTCTTGTCTTCCCAAGAAAGCCATACCTTTGTGCCGAACCAAATTGCCTGGCCAACTAACGTGAGAAGGACTCCAGTGTATCCTGGATGCCTCACCCAGGCGTATGGCCCATTCGTGACCAGCTTGTGGTCGTTGCGGATGCTCATCTCGAACGTGAAAAATTTACCTAAAGTGCGATAACAGGACCACCTAATGTACCCTCCGAATGCCGACATAAACGTCCCAATAAAAAACCACTTGGTACTAGAGACGTTCGTGGGGCTTCCTGGAAACACAAGTTTGGATAAAATTGTTTTGGACGCCTCGTATTGGGGGAAGGTGGAAGCGACAATAACGGCGATCTCAGCAAGTGCAAAGCCCCAGGAAGTACTCTATAACCGTTCGGGAAGAAGTTTTCGGAATGTAAGCCTTCCTTTCCTTCCGTGATTTAAGATTGCAGGTTCATGCTCACCCTAACCACTAAAGTAAGGAATCTTTGCTTCAGGACACTTTCCAGAATCGTGGAAGGTGCACTCTCCTCACTGCTGGGAGGGGGTTGGGGAGGGGTTGAAGTCGTGTTGATACCTACCATGGCTACAAGGATGCATGGCACGCGGAAAAGAGGGCTGGTCGTCATGTCAAGAATCAATGCGATTCCCCTGACAATGGTGGGGGATGACTTTTGCCTGCAAGGGCAGATCTTATATGGGAGGGAACAGTACGACTCGTAGGATCTGAGTATATGTCACACTCACCCTCGGCTCGTCGTGTATATTTCGCCCCCCGCGCACGAAGGGAGCCTACCATTCAATGACTGAGCCGGGTCATCTCAAATCGGCCCCAAAGCCCTGTTCGTGCTCTATAGCTGAAGCTGCATCCCTGACCCTAAATAATTAGCAGACAATGAGAATCCTAAGTATATTATTCCAAAAAATCGCAGATCTGAGTGTGGTCAGGGTTCGCTTGGGTGTGACAGTGTCGAAAGTAGATGTTACTGCAAAGCACAGCCTTAAGTATGCTGAAAGGAAGGCCCTATTACCCGTATGCATATGCCAAGGGGATCGGACAAAATCTGAGAGGCAAACAGGAGCGTGTAGAATCCGTACAATTTCTTACGTTTCCTAGGGGATCTCAATATAATGGCTGCGACTGAACGTAGCATGAGGGATCACCTTTCCCTTAGCGTATGTTGTTACTGCATGAATCACGATCAAGTGTTCATCAAAGAACCCTAGTGGGCTTTGAAGTTTGCTGAGATGAGGAACTGTGTTGGTTGCCTGAATTACACAGCAAACCTGACAAAGGCGAAACAATTTTTGGAAATGACCTCCTAGCGCGTATTTTCGATATTTTTCTTCTAATTGACATTTAGTATGCTTGATTGTCTGTCCCGACTAGATAATTGGATGACTTTCAAGCAAACCTTTTTAGGTAGTTCCCATCAATTCCAGTACCCTGGGAAATGTTTCTAGAAGACGAGACTTCAGGCTCCTACGAGTTATAAAATATCCTAGTGCTGCAACAGTTTTATATAAATAATAGGAAATATGCTCTTCTGATACTCACCCAAAAAAAAACGGTGTGTGGGATCCAAGTGATCCAGGCAGTGCCATCACCCGATCAATTTGACTTCAGGTTGTTCCAACGTTTGACGCTAGAATCATTTGGGACATGAACAAGCCACCTTCCTCAAATGTTACGAGCCTTCCGAGAATTGGGTGTATTTTCTTCATATATACTTATCGGTTATTTGTGTCTGCCTCGTTTGAATTGAAAAAACGTCGGCCATAAAATTACAGTGGTTTTCTGATGCAATCTCTAAACAAGTAAGGCTATAGAGCCTCCCGCGGCGCCTGCTGTTGCAAGTGTATGATATCAAGAAAAAATGTCACTTTTCTTCGTTGTGATTAATGCGCTGCTACTGCCTCAAATTCTCGAAATAGATTTTGTTACTGGTAAGAAAGCGTTGGCCGAATTATACAAATAAACTGTAGAAAATGGTAAATTCAATCTAGCCATTTCAAGCAAGGTCGAAAATTTTTTTTGTGAACCCAGACTCCCCTCTCCCTCTTTCCCTAATAAAGTATATCCTCCAAGAAAAACATATCTTTTTATTATTAGAAATTTGCTTGGAATGTGTGCAGGATATCCTAGAAACTTTAAAGTTGTTGCAAATACCTGAAATTTATTGAGAAATAATCTTGAGGTACAACTTAGAGGGGTCTACATAATTGGAAACCCTTCTAGAAAATATTTTGTACAACTAAAATGGTAGAAACCTTGGCAAGATATTATAGAACAATGATCTGAGTCTAGCAATACACGATTTCTATTGCAATAGCAGGTGTTTCCTTAAATAAATCACAAAATTTAACCCAGGTCACAAAAAAAAATTAATGGAGTATGGTGGACCCCACCTTATGAGTATCCGGGGGCATTGTTGTTGGTAGAAAAAGGCCAGCTGTAATAGCAAGAATCGAAATCACAGCGTACCATTTGCGGCGTGCGCAATGCGCATGCAGAACCGCAGAAATCGAATGTATTGACGTTTCATACATGAAACAGATCGGCACTAATACATGTGAAGAATAGCTATTTTTTTTATTTACAAAAACACTGAGGTCGTACTAAAAAGGGATGAGAAACGCAAGCGGGGGAAAGAAACTACTGTAGTGCATAGTATATGTAAAATACGGAAACACCTCTGATGTGCTGAGCAATGGTGAACTTGTCGGTAGCAGGATCCTGGTGGGGTAACATGGCTGCAATGTAGTGCACAATGGTATGATCTGGGCCATATTCGCGTTCGAGCCGGTCCACGAGAGCGTTAAACTTGGTGTTCTTGCAAGAATATTAGACAACGACCAACAAGACAAAGGACTCATTGCTAACATCAAATCCCGTGAAGTGGAAAATCTGCGACACCAACACATCCGACTTGGAAAAGAATCAAAATCGGATGCCTCGTAGGTAACACATTCAGGGTTGGACGGGTCAACCAACAAGTCGGCGTAGAGGCAATCCTTTGCAGATACACCAGGAAGCATTCTCGCCTTATAGCCAAAGCCCGATGCGAAGGGTTAACGAAGACACCAGGGCGGCCGTAGAACACGCCCACAACGTCAAGGCCTGCGCGCACTTCCCTGAGCATGAGCTGTGGAAAAATCCCAAAATTACGTTCTGGGTGAAATGAAAGTGCTACCTCTGCTGAGTGTCCATCCTGGATTTGCTGAGTGTCCATCCTGGATTTGCCATTGTCATAGTACTGATACAAATTAACAGAGTTTTTGTTCTTGTTGAGAATGAAGGCCTCTGTTGCTGGGTCTATAACGTCTCGCATTTCTGAACCCCATTTTCCGAAGTTAAAGAATATCCAATGATTGAACAAGCGCGTTTCCTCTGAATTGCTATTAAGCGGAAAAAGGGAACTCATTCCAGAGGTCAGATGCTCACCATCAATACTTCTCCAGTTTTCATCGAATGAGTAGTGAATGTGCCTCTGTGCCCGAAAAGGCACGAAGTTCCTGATGCGGTACTTCCGATGATGATCACAAAGTTCGATCAACCGAATGATACCACCATCTTTCTGACCCCTTTCTCCCATATGTTTGTGCTTCGGACGGTCTAGGGAACACTGACCCCTGGGCCTGACACAGGTTTCAGACAACCCAGAAGGAAGAGAGAAGGAGAGAGGTGACTGCCGGCTTTCCAGTGCAGTCACCTTTTCTTTTGTTGCTTCCGGCTTCCTCCCCAGACTTGTGACCAGCCGGAGAATGTTCCGCTTGCACCATATCTCGCTACATCCCGCTGTACAAGGACTTTGATTGCACCCCCATATGAAACAAGTTCATAGGTCTCTTACAACTTTATCCTAACATTCTTGACTTCTCTGCGTCCCTGAGCCAGGAGCCAACTGTATGATTCCTTGAATGAATTCAACGCATGAAGGAATGCAACATAAAAACCTCCATAGACATAGGACACACAGTTTTGTTGAATGTTTCAACACCGCCTGCATTAAAGTCTCCAGTTCACAAACGTTCATAAGCAGGAACCAAAGATGTGTTTGTCATATGCACGAGTTCACGCATTTCAATCCAAGGGTGAGCAGTCCCTGCGGAGAAAGCAAAGGATTCTATATTTTGCGACATAGAGTATCTCTAGCACTCAGGGAAGAAAGATATGAGTGGTATTCTTCCATGTAATGTTTAAACAGATTCTGAAAATCGACTGAGCACAGGTAATTCGCATGGAATTGCAATTAACACCTACGAGTCAAAACGTTGTTGAGTTTTGTAACGCGAGACTGGACGCTCAAGTCAATGGTTTTGTCGCCAAAATCGACAATAAGACCTCCTAGAACGGAGGGATTGACCTGAAAACGAAGGAATGCACTGAGCAATGGAAAGTGCAAAAAAACTCGAGTAGACACACCTTGTTCGTGATGGTGAGCGTCTTAGCAGCCTTAGCGGTTTGCGATTGCTTGAGAGTCGACTCCAGTCGCGTCAAAATATCCTTGGGTAGAGGCGTTGCCGAAGTTACGGTGACGGTCAGTTCGCCCTTGTGTTGAGAAACAAGTTCATTGAAGCCCTCAATAACACCCTCTGTCTCTCCTAGCCTTCCGTTTTCCGACAACACAAAAAACAGATTCTTGGTGATATCGGAAAGAACTTCTTTCTTCGCACTAGCACCTTCAATCTTGGCGAAGATATATTGGAGACCATTATTCCGTTCCTTCAATGATAGGGTGGGGTTGTGTACAACGGATGATATTTCTGGATCCTTTTGTATGACGTTGGACACAGTGGTGAGTTCGTTGTGGACTTTGGTGAGAGTTTGTGGTGACTTTGCAAGGGCGGCACCAAAAAGAGCCTTGGAGTATTTGGTCGCAATAGTAGATGCTGCACGACGCCCCAAACCAGAGGCGGCAGATACCGAACGTGCAGTAGAGGCGAGCAACATAGTCGAGGCAGCAGAAAGTCGTAAACGTTGAGCAGCTCACGGAGTCGGATCGGGTTCTCCCGGACTCTTGCCGTGAGAAGAATATCACTTAACGAGTGTTTTACCACGCCGTGGAACTGTTTGAAAGTGTTTCACCCAAAATCATCTCCAAATTGATGATCTGAGAGGTATAAGTTTTGAGAACATTTATCTTTTAGCCTGATTTTTTGTGGTAGAGGTTGATAGAAGCTACATGAGTGGTAAATCTAATAGATATGAGGAGTGAACAAATCTTTCCAGCAATATCTATTTCCCATAGAGTAAGAGTAGTTGTACCATGATCATAGAGCATGTGTGCTATTTTGGGCACCAACAAAAACGTTACTTTTCCCTGACATGGTGGGTATGGGCTTTCATTGAGATAATTAGATTTTCTGGCAGCCATGGAGCCTATCTTTGTATACCATCAGTATATTTTTTGTGGTGTTATTTAGTGATCAGTAAATCGTGGTAAAACACAAGTGATAACCCAGTGATTCCAACAGCAGTGTCCGTGAAGGCTTCCTCAGTTAACGTTTAAGGTAGTCATGGGGGATTTAATATCACCAATGTACTCGAGTTCAGCCCGGTAATTCTGTCCCAAAAATTATCCTGCTGTAGGACTTGCGGCAAGACTAGTGGAGATGTGACACAACGTATATATAACCTCCGAGCGCACGCTCAACCGCGTTCCACAAGGTAGACACCGCACCACACGCTGGATGCACGCTGATTACTCGGCTCTTATTACTTCTAGGAGATATAAACCCTCCAGATAGTAAAAGAACAATAGCCCTTGTCGTCCCATCACCACTTGATATTAGTAAGTACAATGGATTCGGCTTTAGTTTGACTTATATTTACCTATCTAACAGCCCAACACCCATTGTCTCTCACTTCCCGTCTCTGTTTTCATGTTTTCTTTCCTCGCCTGGCCGCGAGTCATTTTTTTCATACTTATTCTTTCGTGTTTGACGCGAAATTCATACGCCAGTGAAGAGTCTTTATGTGAGTACAGTTTTCTGCTGGGTTCAAAGCGCCTCTGACTGATCCGCCGTATTCCCAGTCACGTCATCTGTAACTTACTGCAATCCACCAGAGACTCTGTTAATTCAACGATTCGAGGTTGCCTATTTTCCATCCAACACATCCGTCTCTTTCAATGTTTCTGCTTCCAGCGTCGTTCGTTTTCACATCCCTTAAATACGCCACCGCAGCTGCTAACGTCATGCCACAGGAACCCAACGTCAATGTCTCCGCCAACATCTTCCTCAATGTTTACGGGATGAAACCCGTCAACATCACCCTTGATTTGTGCAACATCTTGAAGGGTGCCATATGTCCTCTTCCAATGTACAATTTCACTGGCGCAGATTCGATTCAACTCCCGGCTAAGCTAGCTGTCTCTCAAAGAATCCCACAAATTGCTTTCAAGATACCTGACTTGGAAGGGTATGCTCAATTGACTCTTACCGAGATAAAAACAGGAAAGGTCAAGGCTTGTGTCCAAGCTACTTTAAACAACGGATGGTCGACACATCAAGAAGGCGTTGAATGGACGACTCGCATTGTTGCCCTTGCCGCTTTCCTTGCCGCTTTCGTCTTTTCCATACTTCCATTTGGAGCCGTCATTCCCCTCCGATTTCTCGAACTAATCTACCTCTATCAATCAATTGCGAGCAGTAGTCTTCTCAGTCTCAACTACCCATCTCTCTATCGCGCTTTCACCCTCAACTTCTCCTGGTCGTTAGGTCTCATTTCGGCTACCAATTCGCCAGTGCAACAAGGTATCGATCGTATGCGATATCGCACCGGTGGCCAACTGTCTGGTATCGGTGATAGTGCAGCAGTCGGTTTTGTGAACCGCAAGCTAAGTCCCTTCAACAACGTCGTTCAACCAACACCCAGTACCTCTATTTCGCTTTCGTCGGCCTTGTTCTCTTCGAGCAGTGTGTCGGAACTCGCAAAGACGGCGATGAGGTTTATACAGTCAGGCGAGCCCGAGACCATCAAAGGAGATGTCCAGACCGTCACCGCAGACTCGTCGAATGTTCTCCAGGCAGGAGTTCCAATTTACGTGAATCTTATTGGAATCGCGACCACCAATGCTTTCATGACAGTCTTCATCGTTTCCCTTTGTTTACTCGCTATTTCTCTTGTCATAGTTGGATCAGCGGTCGCGATTGTCAGGTGGTGGAAATCTAAAAATGGAAAGCATTTGGAGTTCGACTATCGTTCTTTCGTTATTTCTTGGCTCCTTTGCTTGGTAGGTGTTGAATTCGAGTTCAAAGGGCTGTGAGACTGATGTGGCTTTTCAGGCTTTGGTCGTGGCCTTCCCCTTACTAATCTTCGTCTTCTATCAATGGTCTCTCAAAGATTCCTGGCTCTCTATCCTCCTCTCGGTTTTTTCCTTTTTAGCGATTCTCGCTTCAGTGTCCGTTCCTTCTTTATTCATTTTCCGCTTTGCACGTACAAATTCTCCTCACGCCCTCTTCCACAACTCGAATCATATCTCTCGTTTTGGATGTCTTTTTGCGTCATACCGTCAGGAGAGGTATTGGTTCTTCGTTCCTCTACTCGTCGCGTTTTTCTTTCGCGCTTTAATCATCACTGTCGCAAGGGGATCCCCACCCGCTCAACTAGCCTTGTTGATAACTGTTGAACTCGGTCTCGTCCTGGCCTTCTTTATTTTGAAGCCAGCAAAGTCAAGGCGATCGCACGTATTCACGACATACTTGGCTTTCACACGATTCGTTTGTACTGCGATGATGATCGCGTTTCTGGAAGCCCTCCAAGTGATGGCCATCCCTCGTGTTGTGATTGGGATCATCATTTCGTTGGTTTGGTCGGCCTGTGTCCTGGTTGTGATCGGCAATATCGTGTGGAATATCATCCTGGCTATTCGTCGACGAGAGAGGACAAGTGAATCAGAGAATACCTCCACGACTATCTCTCCCGTCTCGTCGAACGGCTCGACGATCGAAAAGGGCTTGAAGGGCAATGAACATAATGGGTCCAACTCGGATGATGATGCGGACTCGTTAGCTCAAGTTGCCCGTGCACGGCCGGTCAATCCAACACCAGAACACAACATCCCATTAGACCCAGCCATCCTCCAACCGTACCCTATCTCACCAACTGCAACCGTCAGTACGATGGACTCTCCGAGTTATCTGACGAAGTCTTCAGGGACGATGACAGTAGGCAGTTTGCTGCCCCGAAGATGGAGTGCCAATATCAGCCAACCAGTGACCCCTTTGAGCTCGAATAACGGACATTCGAGTCATCGAGGCCAGAGGGCCTCGTCAACTTCTTCCCATTATGATGGTGTCACAGGGACGACTGTGTCAAGGAATACGTCTTTGAAGGCACAACAGCAAAGATATGAAGATATCAAAGAGGAGAACGAGGGTTCGCCGGGGTCATCAACGTAGCAATATATAGAACGGCTCATAGACTTCATCCATTCATCTGCAACACACTCTTTTTTTTCTTTGAAGCCATAAGTTTTTTAAGCATTCTTCATCAGCATTGTACAATATTTTCTCGCAATTTTTAGTTATGTTTATCTTCTTCCTCTACCTTACGTATCAAATTTTAAAATTTGCCTCTGCAGCATCATTGTCTTGCTGAGAAGTACGTCTTTCTTTTTCATGGACATATGTAGATGCAAGCGTCGTAGAAACAATATTTAGAGCAACTCCACTAATATATTGCGGTTTATAGCGAGGTATCATTAATGTCCCAACGGATACAAATAACAGTTCACGGTCTTACAGGACAAAAAGGAAACTCTGTGGTATATGGAAGAATCACTCCTTTTTCCTTTGGTGCAGAGGAGTCCAAGAAGAATCGTTTGAAGTCGGTCGCGGAAGATGCATGATCTGAAATCCATTTGTCAGATTCGTAGGCTCACATGATTGAAAAAAAAAAATTACCAGGTACATATGCCAAGTAACCATGCTTTCCCCAGATCCAGGTCATCTCTGAAGAGAAGTTCTCTAAAATATCTGCCCAATGTTCAAACAAAGCCTCCACTCGCTCCTTCATTCTAACTTCCTGCTGTAGATGGTGAGGGGTCGTCGAGGCTAAGAGCCTTAAAATATGGTCAAGTCTTTCATACTGTGCATGGACAACCACAACCAAGGTGAGAAAGGTAAAGAATCGACGATAAATGAGGAACGCACGTAAATCCTCAAAACGACGTATTTTTTCACGGATATCCTCTCCATGTCGAAGAAAAAATTTTCAATCTTTAACACCAGATCCTCTCTTATATCTGTGCGATTGATTGAGAGGTCTTCTTCCTCAAGAAGTGGTTCATCGATCGTAAGACCAAGGTCCGCGAGACAATACAACGGAGAGGATGAAACGACGAAGAGGTTTTTAAGTCGTTGGCATTGGTCTGTTTCCGCAATGTCGGGATTACAACGAGTTTGCGCTAATAATCCGAAAAGGAACGATCCTGAATGTATCCAACAAGTCAAAGTTTCCAATTGCGGGACGATTACCCAAGTCGCTCCGTCTCTTGCGCATAAAGCGGTTTCCAGATTCCGGTCAAAGTCAAAAATCTCGAGGATCTTGAGTTGTGGAGTAAGGGAAAGAATTCCTGCAATATCATTATTTTGCGTGTTGAAGTGAATGGTTAAACACTGGAGTGAGCAGTTAGAGCGCTTGATCATTCCAGCAAGGTCATTCAGCAAAGTGCGAGTGTTACTTTTAAACCGCCCGAGGAAGACCTCCGTGAGGGTGGGTAACGTCAAGTTGGACAGCAGTAGAGTGAAACTTGATCCAGAGGAAGACCGGAGGGCAAGGGATGTCAAATGGGGGAGTATTTTTGGACTGGGTATCGCAGCTGATGTGATACCCCACTCTCGTACGAGTTCAAGGTCAAGTTTCTCCAAGCTGGACGATTCATCAAGGAGCATAGCTAGCCGTTCAAAATTTGGTGCACATTCGTGAAAGCTGGTAATCTGCTTCCAAGGTAGGTGAGTTGACCCAGGCCATGGTTTTCTTCCAAGCCTGATTTCTCTCAACTTCGGCGCATACTTAAACATGGTAAAAGGCGAGCGCCCTTGTATGATATCGATCTCCAAGCGAGTCAAACACGGCAGACGACCTTGGATCTCGGTTAAACGCCAGTGGAGATCTTCACCGACGACAAGCGATATACTTTCCCAACGTTCGCAATGACCAAGGAGGAGGGTGAGGATATCATTGCCTGCATCCGACTTCACGGGCTTGGAGAGGTAAAAAGTGATCTTGGCATTGGATGAATGTTGAAGGAGAAATTTAAGGCATGCAAGACGATTAGCCTCCCAATCCTCTCTCACCCTCCCAAAAACGATGCGAGGCAGGTGTCTCCACAATTGTGCTGTACCCAATGCTGCCTGCCGCCACCGTTGGCAAACATGAGCAAGTTCCCAAGGAGGGCGATTGTGAAAAGGATCAAATGATTCCTCGAGGTATTTCATGAAAATTTCGCTAAGTGACTCGGGCGGCAACCGTCGTATAGGTGAAAGAATCGCTCGATGCACTTGTATGTATTCTTCCAAAGACTGTGCGTATTTGGCATTAGCAACAAGCTTGCCATTCTGCCGAGTCACCGCAGCGGCGATGGCCTCACGAACTCTCATACATTCTTCGTCAGTAGGTGAATCGTTGGAGACAGTCAAGTGGGGTGTTGGAGAAAGGAACGCTTGACTGCTGAGTTTGTGCCCGAGCTTGTGACCAATGTACTTGATGAACTTCATGAGAAAACTTTACCAATGGTCAATACACCGATTTCGTGATGTCAGAGACGGACTTGCCCTTGGAGGTTTATTGACTAGCACAATGTGACCTGGTGGGAAATTTTATAGTGGTCCAATTTCGGAACGAGGCAGAAGTGCAAGATAGCAGGAGGTATAGCTGTGATTTCTTGAACCGTCCTCCATTTAAAAAGCAGTGTCAATTGGTCAAACCTGAAGGAGAAACAATTGTGTTGTCGAAGTTACCAACGGTTTCCAACTGCACTGCCGCTGTGAGCGGGTTGTCTAGCAAACTGGACACTTGCCTCAGGCACGAGGCCAATCCACAAACCTTAATATTCATAACGTAAGGTTTAGGGATAGGTAGCTAGGAAAATCTGCTTTGTCTCAAAGTTTTCATCTGGAGTTACGCGGAGAAGTTAAACATATTTCAATTTGAGTGCAGATAGTACAGATGAAGGGAAACGATTAAGCGCCCATCCTTTCGCAGAGATTCCCCTAGCAAAAATCGAAAACCATTGATGTACAATCTGAATCAAATGATCTATTCAAAATTACAAAACCTACTACTTCATCACCAGGTGCGTACCCGTGTTTTTCCCAAATCCAATTCATTTGCAAGGATGGATTTTCCTTGAGCAATGCCTCCAAGTTCAGATTTCTCGGCCAGAGGGACAGCCATTTCTGCGAAGAACTGCCTCAATTTCAAACTGCATCAGTATTTAAGGAAAATAGTTTCTTTCTCAACCTGAGCAACAAGGGAAACCAAGCGGAAACTGGAAAACTTGGAAACTTATGTCTGATTTTCTGGAAACCATGCTCACAGATTCTCAACTACAATTTAGATTTATATTATTTCTATGTAGAATAACAATCTAGATATAACAGGATACAATAGTTGTTTGTGATTTCTGGGTTTTTGAAACACAAAAACCAGTGAAAACCAAGGAAACCTGGAATCAAAATGCTGATGCGAACATACTTTATGATATCAGTTTGTTAGAAAGAGAAGATAACTAAACAGCGGTTATCTACAGACATCACTGAGGAGTTGGTCAATCTCTTGTATGAAAAGCTCCGTTTTTGGTCAATCACTTGAGTTTCTTCTCGCCGAACTACCCATGAACTCATTTCAATGGATGCGAGAAAACAACGAAGTGTCGTAGTCGTTGGTATTTATCCTTTAAGGCAATATCGTGACTCCAGCTGAATAGTTAGCACTTCCAAGTGTGGGACTCGGACAATCGCCCAGCCAGTTGCCGACCATGAACAGGCGCACTTGTCAGACGCCCGTCGTTGGAGTTTGCACTCAGAGCGCTTACTGTAATCAGGTTATGAGGTCGGTTATCAGAGTAGTTGCGACATCCACGAGGAAGAGCTTTATCAAGGCGGGTGAAGTCAAACTAGACAAGAAGGGAATAAAACTTCACCATTGGAACACTGGAAAGCGAGTGAAGTCAAATAAGGGAGTCTCGACGGAAAGGCGGCGTGCCACGCCAATAAACAAGATCGACTTGAATAAGAAGCTTCTCCAAGTTGGACGATCCAGCAAGGAGTTTATTCAGCCGCACAAAATCAAGGGCTACTTCATGGAAGTCTGTTTCCAGGGCAGAACCAATTCCCTGGACCATGGATAGCCTTCGAGACTGACCCCTCTCAGTTTCGGTGATTTTTTGCCTCCGAATTTGAAACGTAGCACCTTGCCAATGAATTCCATGTTAAATCTGAGCAGAGTGACGAGTTAACAATGGTGTTAACCTCGCCCCCTACGATCAGGTGTAATGCATGCAGTGGGAAGTTTGGTTGAATACATAAAGTAAGCTTCCTGCAGTTGGTCGGAAGGGGTTATTTGGCCCAGATTATATATGGGTCATTGAATGGTGGCACAAATTGACGGCATAGAGTCTTGAGAGTTCTGAGTCGCCAACTACATTTCACAATTGTCTGGCCGAAGATCATTCCTAAAAAGCTGATAAAAGACTCGAGCGTTGGAGGTTCAGTCGAAACCGAACACCTTCGACACAGAATATGAATTAAATGCATACACGAATGGAAAAGATAGACACTCTTCCATTACTTCAGACGTCCCTTCGGTCCCTTCCAACATTGACGGGCGCCCTCCTCTTCTTGAACATACCAGCGGTTGACAGTGAGTCGTCTGCTGTACCCAATATCTTAACGTCAGGTTTCTCTTCCGCGACCAGAGAGGGAGCTTCCTCATCTGGCCTTCCAGAACCAAATATCGACGCACGATCGGATGGCGTATGGTCTGGAAGGGCTTCTGACCACTTGGGTTTGGCCCATTTTGAGGTCGAGGTCGAACAGTACCTACTTTCCTCTTCTTTCTTTACTGTGACATCACCAGTACTTGAACCGTCTTTGGACCGGTTCAATAATTGAATTTTCGTCGTCCATTTCGGCAACGAGGTCGCCATGCCCTCCTGAGGTTCCGGCTTAGCTACATTGGACGACGTCAAAACTGTATCAGCCATCGAGGGATCCCGCGATTCTTCCTTTTTCTTCACTTTGATGGGTATCAGCCCCGGGTCATATATTTCACCTAGGCCAGTATTCAACGTCTTCTTCCTAAGTTTGAACGAACGAACGTCTTCTTCTGGGGGAGCATCGGGCCATCTCTTAATCCCCACCCCTTCTGCTTTGCCAATAGGGTTTGTGGTCGCATCGGTAAGTACTTGAGTAATGTCTGATGTGATAGGTTGAGGTGCCGTTGGAGTAACAGTATACCAGTCTCCGGCAACCCCTTGGGTACGCCTTGATTCCAGTTCAGCAGCAAGCCGCTCTGCGTCTGGGTCGCTGTACCCAAGTGACTCTGCTGTACTATAATTTGCATACGGATTGGAGGGTTTTGGAGGTGGTTTCTTTGCCACAGAGGATGTGGAAGTAGATGCTACGGACGTTGAAGTTGGTTTGACGAGACCTGAGCTAACGTCCCGAGAGAACGCAGCAGCAGCGGCCTACACACAGAACATAAAAACACACTACGCAGAGGAGTTGTGGAAATCTCGCACCTGTTCGACACGCTTCATCTCTCGCACCTCCTCCTCTCTATCCTTTTTCTGCTTCTCTCCCGTCTTATAAATCCCTCGAACGAACCTCTCAACATTACCTTTATGCCTCAGCCCATTTTCGTGTTGTTGTCGAGAGGGCGTGTCATCCGTTATATATATCTCGCAGTATTTGCAATAGTACTTTTTCTTGGAAACCCAGTATTCGCTCATGGTAGGATGTATGTGACACTCAATTAGGTAAGGTTGTAGAGCAAACTCACCCTGCATTATTATGTACGTAGAGTGAACCGTTGCAAATCGACGAGTATCTTATCGCAACAGGTTCATATTCGCAGTGCTGCAGCACATCGTCAAGGGTTACTTTCTCCCCGTATACTTACTACTGGTGATGAACCAACAAGGCCTGTCACAACCTTACATACACTTTTGGACCAAGAATCAAGATATCAAAAAGCTGTTGCATCCTTTCGTTTTCGACTGCTGTCCGTCTGGTTTGCACTCTCAAGAACCTCCTGTTTGTCTTTGAAACCAGGACCGGATCAACATCTTTCAGCGCCAGTAGCGCCCTACGATTTCGTTCTATATAGTCATCACATATGCCAGCAATCATGGCAGCAACAGAAGAAATAATGCTTGAGCATACATCCGAAAAGTCAGTCGAAATCAAGAATCCTTCTCTGTTAGACGACAGAATGGTCTCAAGTGTACAAGAAGAGGAAGGGGATGAATTTCCACTGGGGGGTTATCAGTTGTACAAGCGGAGGTTTTCTGGTATTGTCGCACTCGTCAGTGTTTTTGGCAAATCTCCTTCGGAGACTGTATTGAACAATCTGTCTTGAAGGTGGTGCTTGGCATTGTGTCGGGAATGTGTGGACCTTGGCTGGGACCCATAGCCAACAACGGTGTGTCGCCTTCAATTTCATTTTTTTTCAACCCTCAATTTTCTACCTTCTCAATGACAGCCTCCACCGAACTCGGCCTTACACTTGATCAGATTAATTGGCTAGGTATTGTTGTTAACCTATCTTTTCTCCCTGCAACTCTGCTCGTCCCTTCCCTAATATCACTTCTCGGCATTCGACGATGCGTACGTCTACTTCTCTATTGCAAGATAATTAATGACTGTTTTAGTGTGAAATGGGCACCGTAATTCTCGTCGTTTCAGCCTGGATTAGATACGCTGGCACAGCGCGTTCACTGTCACCTTCTGGCAAGGATGCGTTGCTCACTCTCGCAGCGGTATGTATCCATCACTTCGACTCACGATACACGCATTGACATGTCCACAGATTATTTCCGCATTGCCCCAATCAATTTATCAAATCATGGGTCCTACATATTCAGAAAAATGGTTCGACCTGAAGGGGCGAACGACGGCGACGATGGTTGTCGGCATCGGTGGGCCTATCATCTGACGACAATGATCTTGCTTTATTAACCGTGCTTCAACAGCCAATCCGGTTGGAAATGCATTAGGGCAGCTATTGAGTCCCTTATTAGGCGATACCAAGCAATCAGTGGGTCTCAATCTATGTCTCTTGTCGCATGCGCTTACTCGATATAGATTCTCATTTTGGCCATTATGTCCACTGTTGTAACGCCACTCGTCTTCCTCATCGGCGAAGCACCCCCTACGCCTCCTAGTACGGCAACTTCTTTTTTATCATTTCGCAGACAACGTGTTTAACCTTTCAAACATAGCGTTCTCCGCTTCAAAAGGGCACAAATCTCTCTCCTCTTTGTGCCAAGCCATGCTTGGAGCAAAAGTCGACCCTGCGGCGTATATGTCAAGACGCGAACGTATAGATTTTGCAATTATTATGTTACTATTTGGTGTCTTGGTGGCGGCGTGCGTGTTTCGTTGGAAGAACTCAAGTATCTTGTTTCCTTACATTATACCCCTCAGAACAAACGGTTTTTCCATTCTCTCCGCTCAAATCCTAGTGAGTTCCGTATCTTTCTTTTCCGTTATGATGGCATCTCAATCCCACACCTACAGCAACCCTACGGATACTCCGACACAGAGAGCGGTCTACTGGGAGCCACAATGTTATTAGCGGGCTTGTTGGCCGCTATTATCACTGCCCCACTTTTCGACAGAGTATTCACACATGATCTGGCAAAGGCCTGTAAAATTTTTGTGCCTCTCGCTGCCCTAGGATGGTTATCTGAGATTTGGGCAGGTAAAGTATCACCCTTGCTTTTGTATAATGAACGGGAGGGCTTATTAATTTCTGTGTCCCACAGTTCGACGTAATAACCTTGCTGCATTATTCGTGATCTCGACTGTCATTGGCGTGTGCTCGATACCTATGCTACCTGTGGGACTGGAACTCTCCTGTGAGTTGACGAGAAATACAGATGGAAGTTCAGCACTTGTTTGGTTTTCGTGAGTGCTTTTTGTTTGTTCGCCATTGAAGAGGTTAATTTGAATTGGAATATCCAGCGGTAATCTTTTCGCTGTTATCTTCGTTCTGGGTGAGTTTTCTGTTCGTAAATTTCATTGATTGTATTTTAAACAATGGTTGCATAATAGTGCTTGGGGCACTGCGTGCAGGTCCTAATGCCTCGCCACCCCTCAACATGAAACAATCACTCATATTTATGGGGGTCGTCGTGGTCGCAGTTTCGTCACTTGTTTTCTTTATCCGAGGTGAACAGAAAAGGAAGGCACTGGATGAACGAAAACTACAAGAGTCGCTTGAAGCCGCCCAGCAGGGCAACAGAAAGCCATGAATATGATTTGAATTATTTATGCTTGATGTTATACTTGCGTATTTTTGGCCTAAGACAATTGTCATAAGTAGCTACATCATTTCGAAAGCAATTGTAAAATATAAAGCACAAAGAGCAAAGAAACCCATACAATTTATACCATTGGCACACCAAGAGACATCTTATTCTCAAACAGTGTTGGATCATAGTCAACATTATAAGAATATAGGTAGTAAATAAAGGTTTTACGAATGAAAAGAGACGTATCATTGCCACAAATCAATAAGCCTTTCGCGTCTCCGAGCCCATACCTGCTAACCAGCCTTCAAGCTGCCTATGACGTCTTGGCCTAGTTGGAGAAGGTAAGCCATTCACATAAGTCTCTTCACTGAATGTCGCCTCCTTAGGTGGCATCTGGGAATCCCTGGAAATCCTGCTAAAATTTTCTTGTATCTCTTCAGCAAGTATCGCCGCCCGGGTGCCTATCTTTGGGCTTTCTCCCAAATGCTCCCATCGGACGTCGTGGCAAAGTCGTATTTGAACTGAGTCAAATGATCGATATACGAGTCGTGGAGAATATCCAAGAACTCCTCATCGAGAAAATTGAAATCGCACGTCCAGGTTTTCGAGAGATTGAGGGTCAAGCGCGTAGTCGTCTGAGAGGCCACTTCGTCGCTCAGAAGTGGGAACTGGTTGGGCAAGGAGCTCAAGAGTCTTGGGGTTACGATCACCCAGTCGACAAACGGAGAAACGAACTAATCAATGCATAAGTATGAGAAGAATCATAAAAACTCACAGACTGCGCAACGTTTTTCTGGTTGTTCAATTTCCAAAAAGAAATGAACCGATTTGCCTTGAACATTTGGATTATGAGGAGGTTCAAATACCGATCCATTTCGTCCTCGTCGCAGAGGACACTCGAAAGGGTGGACCTTGTGCCATCAGGCTTCGCAGCCAGTATATCGTGGATTAAGTCCTGGGATTCCTTCGCCATCGCTCCATACAACGCTCGCACGGCAAGCGCAAAAACGTCGTCTTCATCGTCGGGCTTGTTGAACTCGGTTTCGTTCGAGGCGATCATCCTGTAGAGGATGCGAGGGCTTGCGTGCGCCTCGATAATATCTTCCATACAACCACTAAGATAAGAAACCTTTGAATACAATGATTTGAACGGTACCTTCATCGTGGAAGACGACGCCCCATTGCGCGTTGTTGTGCAGATAGAGCGCGCTCTGTTCGAGGTTTGTGCACTCCTCCATAGCCTTGTCGCTGTTGGCTAATTTAGTACCCGTCAGACTTACCATCTTCGACGCCTTCTCGTATTTGTCGATCATCCCCTTGTACACCATTCGTGTTACCTGATGTCTGTGGTGGCCATTTCCCAACGCATACCGGCCTTCTTCACCTGTAAATTCGACAAGGGGAAGCTTGATGATCCGTATTGGCCAAGTTTGGTCAATTCGATGGCCCGTCGCGTCGTGATAATTGCGACGAGGTGTTTTCGAACGTAGGGTTCGAGGCGTTTGCCTTCGTCGGTGTCACGGTAGAACTTCTTCACCAAATCCCATTGTGGCCCATTCTGGTTTGCTTCAGTGGCTCAGTGAAGTTGCTCTCTTCTCTTCGCTCTGGAAAAGGTCAAGGTGTGTACATTAAAACACTAGCTTTAACTTGTTACTCTATTCAAAATAAATATCTCGATAAATGCAGGAATATTTAATACGGGTTCATAACTGTGACTATTTCCGGGAGGACCACTTAACGGCCACAGGCAGCAGGAGTGCCGGTTGTTCACTATTGGCGAACATAGCTGTTTCCGTTATGAGACTGGCTGATGATCTTAACATTTCCACGAATCTTCGCGCCTCGGAAGGCAGTGGACTTGACGGGTGCCACCCACGCCCCACCAGTTCCGCCATTATTGTTGTTGTTAAAGTTTTCGATCTCGACGTTATCTCCGTCGATTTCAGATCCTTCAAATGCCATGTCTTCAATTCCAGTGGAAGTAGGTGTATAGCCTGATTGGCTTTGGATGTCCGGTTGAGTTGATTTTGCATTCGAGCACGACTCCTGATATGAAGGAGGTTGAAATGTAGAAGGGCGCCCTGCAGAGAAAAGTCCGTCAAAGCGGAACTTGTAAATAACAATCGATTCACCTTGTGTGGGGACAAGTGCTCTGGTGTAGTTAGATCCTCCTTTAACCTGCGAGTTGATATACTCGGCTAATGCGGGTGGTAACTCTCCGAAGAGGGAGGTCAAATGGGCAGCCATTGGATTTTCCATTGGTAAATGATAGAGGTTTCTGAGAGATGCTTGAAGACGTGTTGTGAAATGCGATGTTGATCGTCTCGCACATTCTTCCAGGTTTTATAACATCTTCCCGGGCTCATACATGCTGTCCAAGTCATCAGGGAAAAAACATGGTTTCCTTAGAGCCGGCAGGAGTGGGACAATACCACATATCCCATAGTGCGTTGCTAAGCTTATGACAGCGGGCAACTGAAGAAAGACAAAGGATAAGAATCACACACAACAGTCTCAAGGGAGAAAAAAGTCACCTCCACCAGTTTTGTCATCAACGGGGATGCGGAACAATGTACATTGGGTCGAGCTGTTGCTTTGTGGGTGCAGATTCCGTAATTGATCATCTTTTTTTTCTCTCGACAAACCAGCTGCCAGTGGGGATACGGTCTTCTCTTCAAGCTTGTCTACGGGCGCCGAGGTACAGCGATTACACAAGGTCTCTAAAAAAGGTCGTTATTTCTGCGGACGTGTGACCTTGCGTTCCGGATGATTCCGAGTCCGCAAACTATAATTCGACTGGAAAGTCGAAATTCATGCCTATGTATCAGCAGTTTGACAAGATTATTGAAAGTTTGGAGGACCATCGTTCCCCAATGGTGTGCGACCACGCCCTTGGTGTAGTTTCCTATGGCCAGAGACTCGTTGTTTTCTTCCTGGACTCTTTCCTAGGTTGCCGCTTGTTGAGGAGGGATTCCTAGTACTACTTCCGGCGCTGATTGTGGCGAGGGCGGTCGTCGCTTTCCCTTCCTATGCTTCATTAGCTAGTCTTAGCGAGCGGGAGCTAGATGCAATTATTCCAACGCTCGAGTTTCGAATTTCGGAATCACCCCCTGGACCTTTCAATGACACCTCTACAAAGTTGGTAAATAATGCAGAAACCGGACATCCGGGGGCCTTGTCCTGGTCTCAACACTTTGGCATCTCATGGAGTTTGTATAAGTCCTCCTTTGCTGATTTTATTTTCATAGTAACTCCCCAGAAATGGTATCGCAACTCCAGCGCAGATTGTCGATGCGATCTAGGAAGGTAAGGAGGTTACACTTCTTATTCTTGATTTGTTGATGTGGTGTATCCATAGGATTTAACATCGACAACAGCCTTGCCATATTCATTACTTACGCCGCGTTTCCTGTGGACGGCAATCCGATTGCGAATAAGTTGAGCACTGGAGCTAAAAGCCCCTTCACTGGACCAGACCCACCTAATCCAGCGATCGTTGGTGGACCCATGAGATTTCTTTGGCCTAAAAGCTGGTTTGATGACAAACTCGAACAGGTGACGCGAAACTGACCAGTTCATCGACTTTTGTAACCGATTTGGTGGAGGGAAGTACAACTCGACCGTGGCACGCGGAGTTCTGCGTATCCTGGATTCCATCGTTACCAACTTTTCCTTTGTCTTGCCTCTGTATTTCACTGCTTGTGGCGAGTCTGTCTTTCCAGTCAACTTCTTCATCGACGGCCGCAAGAGTGATGGCCAGTCAGATTTAGAAGCTGCACACTGCTTTTTCCAATATAGTCGTATGCTCGATGGGTTCTACCGCTCGAATGGAACGAAAGATATCGAGGGTATGGACAAGGTCGCTGCTGCTCATCCTGTGCAGCCAGGAGGCAACGTTCTGCTTGTTGTCGTCAACAAGGGACTTTACCCTAACCCGACGGGTATACTTCGCACGGCATTGAACAAGAATTATGATCACTTCTTCCAAGGTCTTAATGGCGTGGTGGGTGCACAGCTATTCCCATGTGGACTCGGTTAATTAAACACGGGCGGCGAGAACCAAAGGTGGGGTTGCATACAGGACTAAAGAAACTTTGGGCGATTTCATTGCCATGTGACCGATCGCAGCGTTGCATCTACTAAATGTACCTTACTTCCGAAACAGAGAACTTAGTGGTGCCTCATGTGGGGAGGCTTGGGTATGTGACGGGAAAGAATGCTATATAGAGCTGCACTGGCTGGAAGGCTCATCACTCTGAACGACTTTCACACGGGAAGATGGTGTAGCTTTGGACCTCTTGAAGTAGGAAATTTCTTTTTTTTGCGCGCGTAGCTGAGGCCCGAAACCCTCAGCCTATTATACGACCCTTAATAAGTAGGATCGTATTTCGAGTTTTACTTTGGGTCACCGCAACTATTACGTGTGTGAGCAGTGGGACATGGTGCGGCGAGACCTAATATATAACACACTTCTGCGGCGTTTACGCATGCATGCCCTTCGAAGCCCCCTTGTTCACTGAAACTCCCGTGTGTTTTATGTGAATCACACGTTAGTGAAAAGTACTTGGGCCCTGTGTACGCCCCTAACCACTGGCATGTTTGCGCTCTCGAACAATTTACAATCATGACCTCTTTGAATTTTTTTTTGTTGGGTTTTACCTATTCAGAATTTTGTATAGAAAGAGTTTTCCTTCATTTTTTTCCCTTTCAAATAAATATTTTGGAAAACGCTCCGAGGTTGTGGCGTGCACATGCATGTGCTTGGGCAATGATTCTTTCACATTGTGGGGACGGATTTACCCCTTGGTTTCGATAAGGGTTCTATATCTGATTATCGATCACACACCTAATTTGTCCCCAGCACGATTGACAGTATGTGCGATGACTTGAAATATGAATCGTGAGCAGGAGTTGAGAGCCTGAGGACGCATTTGGGCTCGGAGGATAGTACTCTAGCGACATCCAAGATTTACGCCACTCAACGTTCGTCTTATCAGGGAGCGCTGATCAGATTTTGGATGCGCCAAAGCGGCCTTCTTAATTATTATGTATTTAACATCGAGCATCTCAAACGACCTCATTGCCACAATATAACTTTTGCATGGAAGCAGTGAGGCATACCCTCAACACAACCTCCTACACACCTTTCGCATAAAGACTTTCGAGTTTAGTCATAGAAGCCCCTCCTAACCACATCCGCTTCTTACTTCATCTTAAGCCCACACAACAGGATGCGACCTACTCGAAAGACGACTGTGTCCGGCACGATGTCCAATTTTCTCAGTGCAGTCATGCACAAGAACGACCGCCTTACGGTGCCGACTCGGAATGCAGGACCATTGAAGATGCAGACGCAATACTCTGCGTCGTCTCCTTTCCTTTCTTCAACATCTCTGCATGGTACGATCCTCAATTCCTAGATAGAAATTTCTCTCTTTGTTGCGGGGTGCTTAGAAAGTAAAATTTTGTAGACAAAGTTGCCATCGTGACTGGGTCCTCTCGAACGACGGGTGCGGCTATTGCGAAATGTCTTGGGGAACATGGGGCCAACGTGGTCGTGAATTATGTGACTGATTCAAACGCAGCAGAAGACATTGTGAAGATTATCAGATCACATGGTAAGGGAGGTGCTATTGCCGTCAGAGCTGATGCAACCACTGTGGAAGGAGGACGGTTGTTATTGGAGGAGACGTTGAAGACGTTTGGAAGGGTGGATATTCTTGTCCTTAATGCGGGGCTTATGGAGAGTAAGACACTAGGCGACATGGATGAAGAGTTTTTCGATATGCAGTTCAATGTCAACGTCAAGGCGCCGTTGTTTCTGGCGAAGGCTGTAGCCCCGTTGCTTCCTAACCGTATGCACCAAAATCATTTTTTGAGTAAATAATAGCTCACCAACGGGTTTGACCCAGCCGGTGGACGAATCGTTTTCTTTTCCTCGAATTTGACGACGGCATCCTGTGAGTAGAGTACTTTTCACTTCTTTCTTGCAGTGACAAAACTAGCCATCACGCCCAACTCTCTTTGCTACCTGGCAACAAAGGGAGCGATAGAGCAGATTGCTAGAGTTCTGGCAAAGGACCTAGGGAGCAAAGGGATCACGGTGAACACTCTTTCACCCGGACCGATCGATACACCACAGTTTCGAGGAGGAAAGCCACAGAGCGTGATTGATTCTATTGCTAAACAGAGCCCAGCGAGGAGATTGGGGGATCCTGAGGATATAGCACCCATAGTTGCCTTTTTGGTGAGTCCGGCAGCGGAGTGGATCAATGGACAGAATATCCGTGTTGACGGGGTAAGTCTTTCTTTTGTGTGCAAGAATAAGAGTGTGCTCACCGAACATCAGGGATATGTTGTATGAGAGGTTTACGTAACCCGATATTCACATGCTAAATTATACATGCCTTTTTGTAGTTGCATTTCTATTGTCCGTTCATTGTACTGTTTATTGTTTCTAAAGTATTTTATGGCGGTAACACCGAGAAACTGGTCCAATACACGTCTCCAGCCCACAGTAGATGAAAAGGAAGAATATTGGTGGTTTGGCGGTTCATCAACTGGTATCTCTCCTCTCCTCTTCAACGTCGCACTCAATGACCGTTATCTCTTCTATCATACCCATTCTTGCTCCTATCACATCTATACCGTCCCAACTCCATGTTATACCATCTTCAATGTCCACCCACTTCCCTGACCTAATACCCGACTCGTCATCCGCTGGCCAACGACGAAAAAAAATCCGCCCACGTCCTCCTCCCCTCCGCTTAGGGATAATAGAGGAAGAAGCATCCTCGTCGGAATACGAGACCCTCAATCTCGGCGCTGAATCACCACGATCAAACCACAGCACCACAAGTCTGCTCGATAACTCCGCCTATGTTAGACAGTGGGCAGAAGCAGGGATCGCAGTGCCCCGTGTACCTGCACGGAAGTTGTTGCGGTCATCTTCGTTCAGTAGGGATCGTCGTAGTAGTATGAAGGACGATGACAGAGATTGCGGTATCTGGTGCGTAAACCTCTAACAATGATCACCCTTGATAGATAACGTGTTGTGTTCCTAATAGCTTTGAATACGCGGTCCGACCATGCAGAACCCTTTGCTGTGGAAAGATCTTTTGTACCGAGCATTTAGCCGACGTTCGTATTCCAATTTTATCTTCAATGTCGAAACAACTCTTATAAATTACACCAGTGGCTACATGGTCCTAATGCTGAAGGGCGGTGTCCCAACTGCGAGAACGCTTGTTCGTTAGAGGGTGGTACTCTTTCGCTTTCATCGCCTCCCCTTCTTGCCACCGCACAATCTCCATCCAGACGACACGTCTTGACACCTTCCAATCGTAGCCCTTATCATCCTTCCCCCTTAACAGTCGCACAAACTCGCTCTAACGACACTCTAAGAGACCAACCATGTTCAGAAGTGGTCCTCCGAATCCCCGACGATACCTCTTCGTCATCAACCTCCACGACACTTGTATCGGATCCATCCTTTTCCTCTACAACACATGAAGATGCCAATGAGCATCATTATCCACATAACATGAAAGGTAGCTTTACCCAACTCGGATCTGCATCAGCGAGCGCGATCAACCTCAGCACGACCCCTTTTTCCTCGTCCTGGGGAGCCGTCAGCCGATTGCTGAGTATTATCACCTTTCTGATGTTTATCTACAAGCTTCTATCTTGATGGGGACAAAAAAAGAATACTTATCACCTCCGGATTTCAAACGTGTCTGTCTTGATTGTTTAAAAATGTCTTTTTTTTTTTGCCGTCGACTCTACCCGGGTCTCCAGATTTGTGCCGATCGACGACCTCATGACATAAGATGGAAAATTCCGACGGTCGTTCTTCGAGACCCTCGTAATCCCCGTCTTTTTGACAGCTTACCCGTTTCCTTTTCATGTCAGCTGCTCTTCAATACCCCACCCCCCCCCCCCTCTCTCTGTGACGTTTCTCGTGATTATCGACTATCCATGGCCAAGGGACTCTTTCATCTCAGGTTTTCACTTGGTTTTATTTTATTGTTCATGTATATGCCCTTGTGCTTCCTCGGTCTTTTGTATTCTTAATCGGGTCTTGCTATTTTATCTTGTTCATATTCTTTCTCTCCGTTTGTTATGTAATGATGTGTATCTTAGTATAAGTTACAGGCGTATTTTATATCCATCTCTCCTGTCTCAAGCAACAGCCTCTGGTTCCGATAAATCTTTCAGATTTTGCATAGTATCGAAATATATATACCTGATCATACATCAAAATATCATTCAGACTGGTGTTTACACTAAACTCCTGGAGATAATATGATATCCTATGATTCTAGATCTCTTTCAACACACTGAATTCTTTTTCTTCCTCTTTTATTTATAACTATATATAAGGACCCGCAAAACTCAATACAGTTGATTATCTCATAGCGGCTTGTCCCCTCCTCCAGTGGACTATGATTAGGAGATTTATGGCGACATGCTGTGATCACCGCTCAACCTCTCGATAATTTGTCCATTGATCCCATCATCTCAGCCAAAATTGTTCTCATATTGCGATCCTAATTGAAAGGCTGGTTTTAGGAGCCTGCGGCAACCTCATTGCACAAGTTGAAGTATTCAAATGTGGTTGACGTTGTGACAGGCGACAGCTACTGTGCGGGCTATGTAGTCGCCGACCCTATCTACCTAATTCCTCGTATACCTTGAGGACAGTAGGAAATGATACTAATATGTCTGACCTAGACAGTGATATACCTATTCATTCACAGTCCAATATACTGGTGACTGGTGGTGACTGGCATGTAGTGAACGGAGACGTTGTTCATAACATCGGTGGTTCGGATAAAGATATAGGTAATGCAATTCTTCCGTCGTAATGCTTCAATCTGACAGGGGTTCATCCGCGCAGAACGTTCAGGTCTCCAGCTTCTTCAGGAACATATTGTTCCCAATGCTTTCCACAACTCGCTTGAACGATCAAGAGAAGTCAATCCGGGAACATTGAAGCCCCTCGTGCAGAAATGGTCTTCACGGATACATTCCTTGTTGAATCGCTCGTCCAGCTCATCCACTTATAATCCTATGTCATCCCTTGCCACTTCCACACCCGACCAGATGGGACCAAATCAACCTGATGAAATCATTAAAGATGTCTTCACTTGGTTATTCGACCAATGGACGCCTTTCTTTATCATGTGGATTCATGACGAGTCGCCAGAGGTAAACCCAGTTCTGGATCTTGTAGCCCAAGCGGTTGCGGGGATCTTACACCAGCTGGGCAAGCTCTCCACTTCCTTTTTCCGTTCGGGCCCCGGTGGTCTTGGGAATAGCGTTGACTGTGGTCGCGTCATCCCAAGTCTCGCATACCAACTTGCGCAAAACGTCCCCGCAACCCGATATGCCATTGCGGGTGCAGTCCTGCACGACACCTCCATCTTTAACCTAGAAGTGCAAACGCAAGTGAAGAAGCTCCTTCTCGATCCAATATTAGCCGCCTCCAGGTCAGGCACCATGGGCCCGCAAGTTTTCCCATACGTTCTCCTCGTTCACGGTTTGGAAAGGTTCGGCGGCAATGAAGACCACTTCCAATCGTCATTTCTCGATGAACTCGCCGACATCCTTTCTACAATGAAGGTCAATGGTATCCCACATCGGCTGCTTGTTCTTGGCAAATGTACGCGCGACTTGCAGAAATGTCTTTCGAAAGTAACTATGCGGCAGATTGTGCTTCAGCGACCGCTCATGGTGCGCTCGTGGTTTGGAAGGGAAAGGGATATTGGACTGAAGGAGGAACAACTGAGAAGCAGGGAACAGGCGTTGCATTCGAAAGGCAAAGAGATTGAAACACGGGAGGAAAGGCTTAAACAGGAGACAGGAGCGATGAACGTTAGGGAAGTGGACTTGAGAAACAGGGAGAAGGGGCTGAAAAAAAGGGGAGATGAGTTGAAAATGCAGGAAGACAACTTGAAAGCCGAGATGAAAATCCGGGAACAGGGCTGTGATCGCAATTGGAAAGAATTGAAAAAAAGGGGAGAAAACTTGAAGGTGAAGGAGGACAACACGAAACAGAAGGAGGCAGAGCTGAAAGTCAAGGAGCAAGAGTTTAATGACAACTGGAAAGAATTGAAAAAATGGCGGGACGAGTTGAAAAGATGGAGAGAGGAGTTGGGAAAATGGAGAGAGGAGTTGAGGAAGTGGAAAGAAGACTTGAAGAACAGGGACCAAGAGTTGAAAAATAAGGAACAGATGTTGGAAAGGAGGAAAGAAGAGTTGAAAAATGGGGCAGACGACGAAGGCGTGTTGAAAACCCAGGAGGAAGAGTTGAAGAACAGTGGAAACAAGATGGAAAACAAGGAAGACGACATTGAGAACCTGGAGGAAGAGTTGGAAAGTAAGAGGGAAGAACTCAATGGAAGGGGAAAAGGTATAAAGTTGGTTGAAATACGACAACTCGTGGTGCGCTTATGGCTTGGAGAGAGAAACGCGGAGATTAGACGACCCAGGAAGGAGGAAATGGATGGACTTGACCTGGAAAACCGAGCATCTGGGTCGAAAGCCGAGACGGAGTTGGACTGTAGGGGGATTTATTTCTGTTTCCGTTCCAACTTATGTCTCTAGTAGGTCAAGATTTGGAAGGCGGTCCTCGAGAACCTGTGCGCTCAGATATCAACGAAGCAAAAGGGATGGGACCACAATCCCGGGCCATTCGGATCAGCGAAAGTAAAACGCTGTTGAAACCACAGTGGAAGGCAGAAGCTTTAGAGCCTGTTCGGGTACCACAATTTGTGGGAATGTTGGCAAAATCCACACAATGGCATGCACCGGCACAGGG